>ERZ506542.42-NODE-42-length-36436-cov-4.94533_pt1 | contig 36436 bp, 26 predicted proteins | sample MGYA00512769_ERZ506542 | MGnify/ENA metagenome assembly ERZ506542
TCTCGTATTAGGCAGGAAAACGCATGACGTATAAAAATAAACTCACTTTTCCGGCGAACAAGAGACATTATCCCGGAAAATAGGGTAATGTCTCTTGAGAGAGAAGGTTAATTATTTCTTCTTATAGATGTTAGCAGAGACGTGCAGTTTTTTATCCGTATTACCGGAAGAGAGCACGACAACGTCCGCACCTTTTTCATCGGCCTTTTTAATCAGCTCTTCACGGGCATCGCTCGGCGCCGTCTGGCCGGTAGAAGAAATGGTGCCGATTTTGGTATATTGGCTATGGACCTTATTAAAAGCTTCTTTCGTTAAAATCTCGGCGGAGAAGGCATTCGCCGTTAAAAACAATGCTGCACCTGCCACTAAAGCTGCATATTTCATATTTTTAAACTCCATTGTTTATTTTGCTATCATCATGCTCTTGTTTTAACTCACCAATGAGCGGTTTCAGATTGTACTAACGCCGCTTTTTTTTCAAGCGAAATACTGCAATTTTATGACGGTTAGTTAACTCTTTTTTAAAGAAAAAATGACACAGTTCGCGCTGATAACGCTTGCTTTTCTTGGCCATTTGCTCATCCGGCAAGGTACAGACCATTTTCTACTGACGTTTGCTGAAAATCAGCTTAAGCGTCCGGGGGAGAAGGGACGATGGGGTCTAACAGACAATCCCGACAACATGGTTTATCATAGAGTAAGAGAGGATCTGCACCGATGGTCATGCGGATCGCCAGGGAGATAAGATGTTAAAAAATAAGCAAGAGCAGGCGCGAGAGCAGCGAGCCGCGTTGTGGGCCACCAGAGATAATGTTCAGCGCCATGCGCTCTCCATGAGCATGCCTTGGCTGGCTTTTGTCAATATCGCTTTTGCGTTAATGATTTTCTTCCGTAATTTTATCTTTACTTATTTTGACCAGAAGTTACTGACGCACCGGGCGATTATTCCGTATATCGAAATGTCGCTCATTGCGGTTATTATTATTTCGACTATTTTAGCGATTATTGCCGTCACGCCGCGGCTGGCGCAGGGGCGTTATACGCTGAATATTATTACCGGACTACTGCTAGCGCTCAGTCTGTGCTGGTCCCTGAGTAATTACTGTTTTATCTTTTTCTGGACATTGCCCTTCGCCTGGCCGCTGCTGGTGATTTTATTGACCACTGGCCTCACTGCGCTGTATCACCACTGGCCCGGTATTATCGCTTTTATGCTACCGCTATGGGTAACCGCTTTGCTGGCGGGGGTGCAGATTCACTATGATGTTGACGTTCGCTTTTTAACCTTGTGGGCCATTTTTACCGCGATTTTGTTGTATGGCCGGCGCATTTTGCAGCGCTGGTATGATGAAGCCTGGGATACCCACCAGGAGAATATGCAGCTTATTCAGCGGCTGGAAAGTATCGCCAACCAGGATGCTCTCACCGGAACGGCTAACCGTCGGGCGCTGGATGCCTTTCTTGGGCAACTGTGGCAGCAGAATGTACCGTTAGCGCTAATGATGATCGATGTCGATTACTTTAAGCGTTATAACGACCATTACGGTCATCAGGCTGGTGACGACTGTTTATCCGCGGTCGCGAGGGTATTAAAAATGGCGGTACGATCCGAAGATGATATGGTGGCTCGCTACGGCGGCGAGGAGTTTGTGGTGGTGTTGCCAAGGGTTCCTCTGGCTCACGCCACTGCGATTGCGGAGCGCATTCAGCATAAAATTCACGAGGCAGCGCTCCCCCATGAGGCCTCTGAGGTGGCTGCGGTGGTGACTGTCAGTATGGGGATCGTCGTTTCAGATGGCACTGTTCCTATGGAGACGCTGATCGCCCGGGCGGACAGTGCGCTGTATCAGGCTAAAAATAAAGGACGTAATCAATGGTCTTATTAACCCGGTGCAATTGCCGGGCGAGGGTGAGGGGATGAAACGGATTGCGCAGATCGCCCTGCTGGCGCTGCTGCTAACCGGCTGTGCCGGGGAAAAGGGAATTATCGATCGCGATGGATACCAGCTGGACACTCGTCATCCGGCGCAGGCTGCGTATCCGCGAATAAAGGTATTAGTGATCCATTATACGGCTGACAACTTTGATGTCTCGCTGGCCACGTTGACCGATAAAGAGGTCAGCTCCCACTATTTAATTCCCGAACAGCCCCCGCGTTATCAGCATAAACCGCGGATCTGGCAACTGGTGCCGGAAGAGGATTTAGCCTGGCACGCCGGGGTAAGCTACTGGCGCGGCAGTACGCGCATCAATGATACCTCCATTGGCATTGAGCTGGAGAACCGCGGCTGGCAGAAGACGGCGGGCGTCAAAAGCTTTACCCCCTTTCATCCGGAACAGATAGCGGCCCTGATCCCGCTGGCGCGCGATATTATCGCCCGCTACCATATTGCGCCGCAGAATGTGGTCGCCCATGCGGACATCGCGCCGCAGCGCAAAGACGATCCGGGGCCATTATTCCCCTGGCAACAGCTGGCGCAGCAGGGGATCGGCGCCTGGCCTGACGAGCAGCGGGTGGCCTTTTATCTGAACGGCCGACAGCCCAACGATCCCGTTGACCCCGAGGTGGTGCTGGATTTGCTGTCGCGCTACGGCTATCAGGTGACGCCGGAGATGACCCCCGCGCAGAAGAAGCGGGTGATTATCGCCTTCCAGATGCACTTCCGTCCGCAGCGCTGGGATGGCGTAGCGGATGCGCAAACCGAGGCGATAGCCGAGGCGTTGTTAGAAAAATATGGTCAGGGTTAGCGGTGAAGTTTACCGTGGTCACGCAGCCAGGCGGCGGTGCGCACAATACCGTCGTCCAGCGTCACCACCGGCTGATAACCCAGCTCGTCCTGCGCGCGGGTGATATCAAGCGTAAAATCAAAGTTAAGCTTGGAGACGCCGTAGTGGGTGAATGCGGGCTCTTTGGCGGTTTTATCGCCAAAACGCTCCATGCTGCGGGCGATGATATCCAGCATCGGGTAGGGAACAGAGCGGATCCGGCACTTGATGCCCAGCTCGTCGATCAGTTTCTGTACGATACTGCGCAGCGTTCTCGGTTCGCCGTTGCTGATATTCCACGCGCGGGCGGAGGGGAGATGGTCGCAGGCCGGCTGGCTTGCCAGCCACATCGCATGTACCGCATTTTCATAATAGGTCATGTCGACCAGCGCGCTGCCGCCTCGCGGTAACAGGACGCTGCCATAGTGCTGCATCATTTGCGCCAGTCGGGGAATAAACACTTTGTCGTGCGGCCCGAACAGGCTTTGCGGACGCAAAATGGTAAAACGAGTATGCGGGTTGGCCTGCGCCAGCAGATTGATGACCTCTTCGCTCGCCGCCTTGCTGCGGGCGAACTCGTTGGCGAAGCGGTGCGGGCGAAAATCTTCCTGGATATCACGATGATGGTGATAATCAAAATAGAGCGATGGCGAGGAGATATGGATGAAATTCCGTACACCCCATGCCACCGACCATTCGCCGAGGCGGCGGGTGGCGCGGACGTTAGCGAGATCGAACGCCTGCTGAGTGCCCCAGGGTGAGGTAAAGCTCGAGCAGTGCCACAGGGTGTCGATACCGGCGAGCATCACTTTAGCCTGCGAAGAGACCAGCTCGGTTAAATCGGCCGGGATGAATTCTGCCCCCATCTTGCTCAGAAGCTTACCCATCGCTTCGTTGCGCCCGGTTGCTCGCACGCTGATGCCCTTATTGCGCAGATATTCCACTGCGTTGCGGCCTAATCCGCTGGTCGCACCGGTAACCAGTACCTTCATATCGCTCTACTGCCCCAGAAAAGAATTTCGTGCGCATTTTTCCGTGATTCTCCCGACTATGCAATGAGAATCATGAAAGAATAATGCTTATCCTTGGTCTCTGCCTGTGATTTGTTCGGCCAGCCGGGTAATGCGCTGCGCCATACCGCGGAAAATAAACAGGTGCGCCGGGATCATCAGCAGCCAGTAGATCAGGCCCGGCATACCGTGCGGGTGCCACCAGGCGCGCACATCCAGTTCACGACCGTTGTCTTTATCGTTAATGGTAAAGCTTAACCGGCCCAGCCCCGGCGCTTTCATGCCGAATAAGAGGGTGAGCTGTTTTTCCTCCTCTACAATAATCACCTTCCAGCTGTCGACCGTATCGCCGGTCTGCAGATAGTCGCGCGGCGGCCGCCCTTTGGCCAGACGGTGGCCAACCAGCAGGTCCATCGCCCCGCGGGTTTTCCACAACAGATTGCCGAAAAAATATCCCTCTTTACCGCCGATTTGGTTTACGACCTGCCATAGCGCTTTGCGGCTTGCCTGGGTGGTGACGGTGCAACCCGCCTGTTTCGGAAAGTAACCGTACTCCGGTCGCCAGCGGGCGAAAGCCTGGGCGTCGTAGCCCCAGTCGCTGGAGTTCACCAACTGCTCTTCTTCTTTCAGCGTGCGACGAACCGCCTGATCGAAGGGGATCAGCGTTTGCGGGATCAGCGCCCGCAAAGCCCGGTCGTCGGCGATCAGATCGTGCTTCAGCCCCTGAATTAACGCTTTAGCGATGGTCGGCGGCACCGAGGTGATGACATTGAGGAACCAGACCGAGATCCAGCGCGTCGGCAGGGGAATGGGAATGAGAGGGCGATGTTTGCCGCTGACGGCCATAAAGCGAATGAACTGCTGCTGATAGCTTAATACCTCCGGACCGGCGGCTTCGAAGACGCGGTGCATGTCGGACGGGTGATTCAGCAGCTCAACGAGGTCAACGAGCAGGTTTTCCAGTGCGACAGGGGTGGTACGCGAACGAACCCAGCGCGGAGGGGTCAGCACCGGCAGGTTATAAACCATGTCGCGCATCACCTCGAAGGCGGCGGAGCCGGCGCCGACGATAATCCCGGCCCGCAGCTCGGTTACCGGCACGCCCGACTCGCGCAGGAGATCGCCGGTAATCTGACGAGCGCGCAGATGGTCGGACTGCTCCTGCGCCGGGGCCTGCAGCGAACTGAGAAATATCACCTGGCGCACTGATGACTGACGCAGGGCATCGCGCACATACGTCGCCACCCGCCGCTCATGGGCGATAAAATCGCCGCCTTCGCCCATGCCGTGCACCAGATAGTAGGCGGTATCGATACCGCTGAGCAGCGCAGGCAGAGTCTGCGGCTGATTAAGATCGACTGACCGGCAGACGACGCCGGGCAAAGCGAGTTTTTGCAGTCGGTCGATATGGCGTGCCGCCGCCAGCACCGGATAGCCCCGCGCGCTTAATGCGCGCACTAAATGCTGGCCAATATAGCCGCTGGCGCCGAGCACCAGAACAGATTGCGACACGCCTGACTCCTTAGCGTTGTAAAAAAGCCTGCCAGTGGGCGACCACCTCGCTCAACTGCTGACGGTTAACATCCAGATGCGTGACCAGACGGACAACAGGCGAGGCGTTGATCAGCACGCCGCGAGTCTGCATAAACTCGCCGAACGCCCGGGCCTGCTCATCACCGACGCGCACAAACAGCATGTTGGTATCGTGACGGGTGACGTCTGCGCCGATGGCGCGCAGCTGCTCCGCCATCCACGCGGCGTTATCATGATCCTCCTGCAGGCGCTGCACGTTATTTTTCAGCGCGTACAGCCCGGCGGCGGCCAGGATGCCCGCCTGGCGCATCCCGCCGCCGACCATTTTCCGCCAGCGAACGGCGCGGCGAATGTACGCCTCGCTGCCGAGCAGCAGCGATCCTACCGGAGCGCCAAGCCCCTTTGACAGGCAGATGGTGAAGGAGTCGCAGTATTGGGCAATATCACGCAGTTCGCAGCCGTAGGCCACCACGGCGTTAAAGATGCGCGCGCCGTCGACGTGCAGCGCCAGGTCGCGCTGGCGGGTAAAAGCCCAGGCTTCCTGCAGATAGTCGCGCGGCAGCACCTTACCGTTATGGGTGTTTTCCAGGCTCAGCAGGCGGGTGGGGGCAAAATGGATATCGTCGGGTTTGATTTTCGCCGCCACTTTATCCAGCGGCAGCGAACCATCGGCTGCGGCGTCAATCGGCTGTGGCTGAATACTGCCGAGTACCGCCGCGCCGCCGGCTTCGTACAGATAGTTATGCGCCCCCTGGCCGACGATATACTCTTCGCCGCGCTGGCAGTGGCTGAGCAGGCCAACGAGGTTGGCCTGGGTGCCGGTGGGCAGAAATAGCGCCGCTTCTTTGCCGGCCAGGTCGGCGGCATAGCGCTGCAGTTCATTGACGGTAGGGTCGTCGCCATACACATCGTCCCCAACCGGGGCGGCCATCATGGCCTCCAGCATGGCGCGCCCGGGACGGGTAACGGTATCACTGCGTAAATCGATCACGGCTTTTCCTTGGTCTGGTTCAACGTATTGCTTCTGTTTTACCTGAGCCAGTTGGTTTTCGCCAGTTCGATGACTTCATCGCCGCGCCCGCTGATGATCGCCCGCAGCATATACAGGCTAAACCCTTTGGCCTGTTCCAGCTTGATCTGCGGCGGGATCGCCAGCTCCTCTTTGGCGACAACGACGTCGACCAGTACCGGACCCTCGGTGCGGAAGGCGGTCTGCAGCGCTTCGTCCACCTCGGAGGCTTTTTCAACGCGAATACCTTTGATACCACAGGCTTCGGCGATGCGGGCGAAGTTAGTGTCGTGCAGCTCTGTACCGTCGGTGAGATAGCCCCCGGCCTTCATCTCCATCGCCACGAAGCCCAGCACGCTGTTGTTAAAGATGACAATTTTCACCGGCAGCTTCATCTGCGCCAGCGACAGAAAATCGCCCATCAGCATGCTGAAGCCGCCGTCGCCGCACATGGCCACCACCTGCCGTTCCGGGGCGGTGGCCTGGGCGCCGATGGCCTGCGGCATGGCATTGGCCATTGAGCCGTGGTTGAACGAGCCCAGCAGGCGGCGTTTGCCGTTCATTTTGAGGTAGCGTGCCGCCCAGACGGTGGGAGTGCCGACATCGCAAGTGAAAATGGCATCTTCATCGGCAAAATGGCTGATCTGCTGTGCCAGATATTGCGGGTGGATTGCCTTATCGCTGGGTTTCGCCAGATCGTCGAGCCCTTTTCGCGCGTCGCGATAGTGCTCCAGCGCCTTATCGAGGAAGTGGCGATCGGTTTTCTCTTCCAGCAGCGGCAGCAGCGCTTTTAGCGTCGATTTAATATCGCCCACCAGCGCCATATCGACCTTACTGTGTGCGCCAATGCTGCCGGGGTTAATGTCGATCTGAATAATTTTGGCGTCGGTTGGGTAGAAGGCGCGATAGGGGAATTGGGTACCCAGCAGGATCAGGGTATCGGCGTTCATCATGGTGTGGAAGCCAGAGGAGAAGCCAATCAGCCCGGTCATGCCGACATCGTACGGGTTATCATACTCCACGTGCTCTTTGCCGCGCAGGGCGTGGACGATAGGGGCTTTAATTTTCGCCGCGAACTCCACCAGCTCCTGGTGGGCACCGGCGCAACCGCTGCCGCACATGAGCGCGATATTGCTGGAGTAGCGAATAAGCTGCGCCAGCTTGCGCAACTCTTCTTCCGCCGGGGTGACCGTCGGCAGCGGCGCATGATACCAGTGGCTGCTGGCGCTCTCCGGGGCTGCTTTCAGCGCCACGTCGCCGGGCAGCACCACCACTGACACGCCGCGGTTAATCACCGCTTTGCGCATCGCTACCGCCAGTACCTGCGGGATCTGCTCCGGCGTGGAGACCAGTTCGCAGTAATGGCTGCACTCGCGGAACAGCTCCTGAGGATGGGTTTCCTGAAAATAGCCGCTGCCGATTTCGCTGGATGGGATGTGGGCGGCGATGGCCAGCACCGGAACATGGTTGCGATGACAGTCAAACAGACCGTTAATCAGGTGCAAGTTGCCCGGTCCGCAGGAGCCGGCGCAGACCGCCAGCTCGCCGGTCAGCTGCGCTTCCGCGCCAGCGGCGAAAGCGGCGACCTCTTCGTGCCGGGTGGGCATCCAGTCGATGGTGCCCATGCGGTTCAGGCTATCGCTCAATCCATTGAGGGAATCTCCGGTAACGCCCCAGATACGTTTCACGCCGGCTTGTTCCAGCGTTTTGGCAATGTATGCCGCCACGGTCTGTTTCATGATCTCCATCTCCTTTTTTTGATAACGCCTTCAAGCTTAGATGAAACTGACCGCAATGTAACCGATTACCCCTTATTTTTTACTGGTTTTATTCACCGTCGACTGCGCATACTCTGGGAGCACACAGGATGCAAAACAGGATGTATATCAAATGGTTAAAGGATTGTTAAGCGCAGTAAATGGCAGGCTGTCGCATGATGATGCCGGTAAACTCTTGTTACGACTTGCCGTCGGCGGCTTAATGCTGTTCCACGGTCTGCACAAGCTAATCGACGGTGTGGACGCTATCAGTGGGATGCTGGTCGCGAAAGGGCTACCGGGGTTTATTGCCTACGGCGTGCTGGTGGGGGAAGTGGTCGCCCCCTGTTTGTTAATGCTCGGCGTCCTGACCCGTCCGGCGGCGCTGGTGCTGGCCTTCACCATGGTAGTGGCCTGGCTGATGGTTGGGCTGGACAAGACGTTTGCGCTTGATGCGGTGGGCGCATGGGCGATCGAAAATCTGGTCTATTTCTTTGTTGGCGCGCTGGCGATTGCGTTGCTCGGCGCCGGGCGTTATTCGCTGGCCGGTCAGTCGGTTTGGCGGTAAAAATGCCTCATTCGTCCTACGGCGTAAAGTCGATACTGTTGTCGGTTTGCAACTTTTCAGTCTGAGAAAACGTTTATCTCATGTCGCCTGAGCGTTTATTGTCGCCAGGGATTTTCCCGGAGGCGGCGCATTGCGCCTGCTCCGGGCTACCAAATCGCACAACGCAATAGCCCCGGGAAGCGGTAGCGCCACCGGGGATTTTGACCTCAGGCAAGAACCAGATCGCTTTGCGGGTGACAGGAGCAGGCCAGCACATAGCCGTCGGCGATTTCGGCGTCGGTCAACGTCATGGTGCTGGTGACGTTGTATTTCCCGGAAACCACTTTGGTTTTGCAGCAGCCGCAGACGCCGGCGCGGCAGGCGACGGTCACCGGCACCTTATTGCTCTCCAGCGCTTCCAGCAACGTGGTGCCAACCGGCGCGTAGAACGTTTTCGCCGGCTGCAGTTTGGTGAATTTCAATCCGTCAGTAGCGGCTTCCGCCACCGGGGTAAAGAACTTCTCTTTAAAGAAACGCGTCACGCCAAGCGCTGTAACTTCCTGTTCGACCATTTCCATATAAGGTGCCGGGCCGCAGGTCATCACGGTGCGGCTGGTTAAATCCGGCACGCTTTGCAACAGCTCGCGGGTGAGGCGTCCGGCAACAAAGCCATGGGCGGCATGGTGCTCCGCTACCAGGGTGACCGGATATTTGCGCCACTCTTCAGCGAAAATGACATCCTCCGGCGAACGAACGTTATAGATCACCTGCACGTCCGCCTGCGGGCGGTACGTCGCCAGCCAGCGGCGCATTGACATGATTGGCGTCACCCCGCAGCCGGCGGCCAGCAGCAGGAATTTATCTTCCGCTTTATCGTCGCAGGTAAACTCGCCCATCGCGTCGGACAGCCAAAGGTAATCGCCGCGTTTGACCTCGCGGGTCAACCACTGCGAACCCGCGCCCTCGTCAATGCGACGAACGGTCAGCGTAATGTATTCGCTGACCCCCGGCGTCGAAGAGAGGGTATAAGCGCGCAGCGTTTCCGCCGAGTTACGCACGCTGACCAGAGCGTACTGGCCAGCACGGTACGGATAGTAATCGTGGCACAGCAGCGAAAGGGTCCACACGTCCGGGGTTTCCTGGTGAATGTGGTGAACCTGCATCCGCCACGGGCACTGGGAGGTTGGCATGGTCATCAGGGACTCCTTATGCGCTTAGCAGCTGCTGCATATCTTGTTCAACGGTGGTGACGGAACGCAGACCAAACTTCTCATTGAGGATAGCCAGCAGATCCGGGGTGAAGAAGCCAGGCGCGGTCGGGCCGGTGACGATGTTTTTTACCCCCAGCGACAGCAACGTCAGCAGGATGACGATCGCTTTCTGTTCGAACCAGGAAAGCACCAGCGACAGCGGCAGATCGTTAACGCCACAGCCCAGTTTTTCCGCCAGCGTCACTGCCAGAATAATCGCCGAGTAAGCGTCATTACACTGCCCGGCGTCGACCAGGCGCGGCAGCCCTTCGATATCGCCGAAGTCCAGCTTGTTGAAGCGATATTTACCACAGGCCAGGGTCAGGATCAGGCAGTCATCCGGTACGCTGGTGGCGAAATCGGTGAAGTAGTTACGCTCCCCGCGGGCGCCGTCGCAGCCGCCGACGAGGAAGATATGGCGCAGTTTTTCACGGCTGACCAGATCGATCAGCGTATCCGCCGCGCCGAGCAGGGTCTGACGGCCAAAGCCGACGGTGATCAGATGCGGGATTTCGCTGTATGGGAAGCCCGCCATCTGCTGCGCCTGGGTGATAACCGGGGAGAAGTCTTCACCTTCCAGATGATTCACGCCCGGCCAGCCGACGATGCTGCGGGTCCAGATGCGGTCGTCGTAGGCGCCGACGGTGGGGTCGATGATGCAGTTCGAGGTCATCACGATGGGACCCGGGAAGCGAGCGAACTCCACCTGCTGATTCTGCCAGCCGCTACCGTAGTTGCCGATCAGATGTTTGAATTTACGCAGCTCCGGATAGCCGTGAGCCGGCAGCATTTCGCCGTGGGTATAGACGTTGACGCCAGTGCCTTCCGTCTGCTCCAGCAGGTTATACAGATCCTTCAGATCGTGACCGGAGATCAGGATGCACTTCCCTTCGGTGGCTTTAACGTTGACCTGAGTCGGCGTCGGGTGGCCGTATTTGGTGGTTTCACCGGCGTCGAGGATGCTCATCACTTTGAAGTTCATCTGGCCGATTTCCATCGAACATTCGAGCAGCGCATTCATATCCGTAGGCCAGGTTCCCAGCCATGCCATGATTTTATGGTACTGGGCATAAATAGCGTTGTCGTACTGGCCGAGTACGTGGGCGTGCTCCATATAGGCCGCCGCGCCTTTCAGGCCGTACAGGCACAGCAGACGCAGGCCAAGGATATTCTCGCCGATGGCGGCTTTGTCTTTATTCGGGGTATAGTCCGCCGCCTGACGCTGCAGGTCGCCCAGATCGTCGCTGACCAGCTGCAGGTCGGCCACCGGGCTGTCGACGGCGGCGCTGGCATCGATCGTCAGGCATTGCGCTTTCAGCGCCTCACGCAGAGCAATCGCCTGGCGAGCGTAGCCGACGATGCGTGGGGAATCGAAGTTAACGTTGGTCAGAGTGGAGAAGAAGGCGCGGGGGGCAAAGCTGTCCACCTGATGATCGATAATGCCATATTCACGCGCTTTGAGTGCCCAGGCGGACAGGCCTTGCAGTGATGCAATCAGGAGATCCTGCAGATCGGAGGTTTCCGCTGTTTTACCGCACATCCCCTGCGCGTAAGAGCAGCCGTTGCCGGCTGGAGTACGAATGGTTTGTTCACATTGCACACAAAACATGGTCACACCTTTAAAGTTATATTTAATATACATGTTTAAGGTTATGCCGCGTGGCACAAGCTGAAAAGGTATTTCTCATACAACTTAAAGGGAGATTGATTTAGCGCAAATTTGGCGGCAGAAAGGCTGCCGCCAGCGCGTGCTCAGGCGGTAAAAAAGGCGATCAGAATCGGGACCAGCAGGCTAAGCAAAAAACCATGTACGATGGCGGCAGGGACGATCTCGACCCCGCCGGAACGCTGGAGTACCGGTAAGGTGAAGTCCATCGAGGTGGCGCCACACAGCCCCAGCGCCGTGGAGCGACTGCGGCGAATAAGGCCCGGAATTAGCATGATGGCCAACAGCTCGCGACAGAGATCGTTAAAGAACGCCGCGCTGCCGATGACTGGGCCAAAGGATTCGGTGAGTAAAATACCGGAGAGCGAATACCAGCCGAAACCGCTGGCCATTGCCAGACCGGTTTTCAACGGCAAACCCAGAATGAAGGCATTGAGGATACCGCCGAGTAATGAACTGGCCGTGACCACCACCGCAACAATCATTCCTCGCCGATTAAGGACTATTTGTCGCAGACTCATTCCATTATTGCGTAATTGGATACCGACGAGGAACAGGAGAAAAATCAGCGTATATTCGCTGGCTTCGGTCGCGTGCTGTAAAAAAGGCAGGCCGGTCAGGCCAAGCATAAAACCGAGCACGACCACACCGCATAGCTGGAGTGATTCCAGGGCCATGGCCAGGCGCGAGGGTAATTTCTCCTGACGATGCTGACTACGCCAGGGCATTTTTCTTTCCAGCCACAGCAGGGCGGCGATATTACACAGTAAAATGATGACCACGCTGACCGCGGCGTAATGCAGTATCGCTAACAGATTGCTGGCCAGATTGTCGAGAAACGCCAGGCTGATGCCCATAAAAAAGAGGATGACATAGACAATCCAGCTGAGCATCCGGTTAATTAGTTTTAGCGCGGAGGGGTGACGAAGAGGCAGTAAATAGCCGACGACCAGCGGCAACAGAATGATGAACAGTCCCGAGAACATGAACGACGCAGCCCTTGCATGATGAGAATAGCGCCCATGACACTACCCAAATCACCGGGCCGAGTAAAGCAGTCACCAGAAAGAAAAAGCCCGGCGAACCGGGCTTTGAAAGGGTTAATCGCGTTTTTCCAACAGAGTGCGATACAGTACGCCGCCGAGGATCCCGCCAATGATAGGCATGACCCAGAACAGCCATAGCTGCTGCAACGCCCAGCCACCCTGGAAAATGGCCACCGCAGTGCTGCGCGCCGGGTTGACGGAGGTATTGGTGACTGGAATGCTGATTAAGTGGATGAGGGTCAGCGCCAGGCCGATAGCGATCGGCGCAAAGCCCGCCGGCGCGTGTTTATCGGTCGCGCCATGGATAACCAGCAGGAAGCCGCAGGTCAGGACGATTTCAATAACGATAGCCGACAGCATAGAGAAGCCACCCGGAGAGTGTTCGCCATAGCCGTTGGAAGCAAAGCCGCTGGCGGCGGCATCAAAGCCTGCTTTACCACTGGCCACCACATACAGGACCGCGGCGGCAATAATCCCGCCGACGACCTGGGCAATAATATAGCCAATCACCTCTTTTGCCGGGAAACGACCGCCGGCCCACAGGCCTAACGTTACCGCCGGGTTGAAATGGCCCCCGGAAATATGGCCTACAGCGAACGCCATAGTAAGTACCGTTAAACCAAAGGCCAGCGCCACGCCGGCAAAACCGATACCCAGCTCGGGGAATGCTGCGGCCAGCACGGCGCTACCGCAGCCACCAAATACAAGCCAGAAGGTACCGAAACATTCGGCTGCTAATTTTCTGAACATAACCACCTCAATTTAAATGTATACGCGCACGAGCGGACCGTGCCGGTCTTTATTTATCGTGATAAGGGACGACGACAAAAATAAAGCGGCGTTATTTTAGAGATAATCGCCATCCCACAGCCAGTTAAATATATTGATATTATTTGATTTAGGGCAAGGTGAAGAGATTCCGTTTGCCGGGATTTCCATTCCTTTATCCGTGCGAGATTACCAATAGTGTAGAACAGAACGTCTAAAATAAAACTATTTTGTTTGATGAATAATCAATAGCCGTTAATAGGGGATAATTGAACAATTTTATGAATATATTTTACTTACTGAATATGATGCCCAGAGGCGATTAAGCGGAGTGTCATCTTGCCGTCGCCCTCGCTATACTGTTGATTACTGAAGGAGAGTGGTGGTGTAGCGGAGGGGATATGCTTCTTGAGCGCGTAGAAATCGTCGGTTTTCGCGGTATCAATCGTTTGTCGTTGATGCTGGAGCAAAATAACGTCCTGATCGGGGAGAACGCGTGGGGGAAGTCCAGTCTGCTCGATGCGCTGACCCTGCTTTTGTCCCCTGAGTTCGATCTTTATCACTTTGTTCGCGATGACTTCTGGTTTCCGCCCGGTGACATCCAGGGACGCGAACACCATTTGCACATTATCCTGACCTTCCGCGAAACGGAGCCGGGGCGTCATCGGGTGCGGCGCTTTCGTCCGCTTCAGCGCTGCTGGGTGCCTTGCGATGACGGGTATCACCGGGTGTTCTACCGCCTCGAGGGCGAGCTCGCCGGGGACGACAGCGTGTTGACCCTGCGCAGTTTTATCGATGGTGAAGGTGAAGCGCTGGCGCTGGAAGATATTGACGAGCTGGCCCGACACCTGGTGCGATTGATGCCGGTGTTGCGCCTGCGCGACGCGCGCTTTATGCGGCGCATTCATAACGGAACGGTACCGCATTCGCCGCAGATAGAGATCACTGCCCGTCAGCTGGACTTTCTGTCCCGCGAACTGGTGAGTCATCCGCAAAACCTGTCGGACGGTCAGATCCGCCAGGGGCTGTCGGCCATGGTGCAACTGCTGGAGCATTACTTTGCTGAGCAAAGTAGCGCTCAGACGCGACATCGCCTGATGCGGCGGCGCTCTCATGATGAACAGCGCAGCTGGCGGTATCTGGATATTATCAACCGGATGATTGATAAGCCCGGCGGGAGAAGCCATCGGGTGATCCTGCTGGGGCTGTTTGCCACCCTACTGCAGGCCAAAGGAACGGTACGCCTCGATCGCGATGCACGGCCGTTGCTGCTGATTGAAGATCCGGAAACCCGTCTGCATCCGATCATGCTCTCTGTCGCCTGGCACCTGCTGAATTTGTTGCCGTTACAGCGCGTGACCACCACCAACTCCGGAGAGCTGTTGTCCCTGACGCCGGTGGAGCAGGTTTGCCGGCTGGTGCGCGAATCTGCGCGGGTATCGGCGTGGCGGCTGGGGCCCGGTGGAATGAATGCCGAAGACAGTCGGCGTATCGCCTTTCATATTCGCTTCAACCGCGCCTCATCACTCTTCGCCCGCTGCTGGCTGCTGGTGGAGGGAGAGACAGAGACCTGGGTTATCAACGAGCTGGCCCGCCAGTGTGGTCATCATTTTGATGCCGAGGGGGTGAAGGTGATTGAATTTGCTCAGTCCGGCCTGAAACCGTTAATCAAATTTGCCCGACGGATGGGGATCCAGTGGCACGTGCTGGTGGATGGTGATGAAGCGGGGAAAAAATATGCCGCGACGGTACGCGGTCTGCTTAACAACGATCGGGAGCTGGAGCGCGACCATCTGACCAGCTTGCCGGCGCTGGATATGGAGCATTTTATGTACCGCCAGGGATTTGATGACGTTTATCACCGGGTGGCGCAGATCCCGGCCAATGTCCCGATGAATATGCGGCGGGTGATCACCAAGGCCATTCATCGTTCATCTAAGCCCGATCTGGCGATAGAGGTGGCGATGGAAGCGGGTCGTCGCGGCGTGGACGCCGTGCCTACGTTGCTGAAAAAAATGTTCTCGCGGGTGCTGTGGCTGGCACGCGGTCGCGCCGATTAATCTCATCGCCGTCGGCTATTCCGGCGGCATGATGCTCTCCGGCAGCTCAACAAAACGTAAGCAACGCTAAAAATGGGTGTTCTGTTGCCTGCGGGGTTCGATAGAATCACCGCCTGGAGCGGCAGGAGAAACAGCAGGAATCGGATTATGAAAGTGAAGGGAAAACGCAGGACCGTCTGGTGGCTGCTGGCAATCGTTGTACTGGCGTTGGCCGTTTGGGGATGGCGCATTCTCAACGCGCCACTGCCGCACTATCAGACGCTGGTGGTGCGTAAAGGCGACCTCCAGCAGAGCGTGCTGGCCACCGGCAAGCTGGATGCCCTGCGCAAAGTTGACGTGGGGGCCCAGGTCAGCGGACAGCTGAAAACGCTACACGTCAATATTGGCGATAAGGTCAAAAAGGACCAGTTGCTCGGGGTAATCGATCCTGAGCAGGCGCAAAACCAGATTAAAGAGGTTGAAGCCACGCTAATGGAACTGCGGGCCCAGCTCAACCAGGCACGCGCAGAGAGTAAACTGGCGCAGGTGACTTTGGCCCGTCAGCAACAGCTGGCGCAGCGCCAGCTGGTGTCGCGACAGGACCTTGATACCGCGGCGACCGACCTGGCGGTGAAACAGGCGCAAATCGGTACGATTGAGGCGCAAATTAAGCGTAACCAGGCAACCCTCGATACGGCGAAGACCAACCTCGACTACACGCGGATCCTGGCGCCGATGGCGGGTGAAGTGACGCAAATTACCACCCTGCAGGGACAGACGGTGATCGCGGCGCAGCAGGCGCCGAACATTTTGACGCTGGCGGATCTCAGCACCATGCTGGTTAAGGCGCAGGTATCTGAAGCGGATGTCATCCACCTCAGGCCGGGACAAAAAGCGTGGTTTACTGTACTGGGCGACCCGCTAACTCGTTATGAAGGTAAGTTGAAAGACATTCTGCCGACGCCGGAAAAAGTGAATGATGCCATCTTCTATTATGCCCGCTTCGAGGTACCGAACCCGCAGGGCATCCTGCGCCTCGACATGACCGCGCAGGTACATATTCAGCTGGCCGAGGTGAAAAACGTGATCACTATTCCGCTGAGCGCCCTGGGCGATGCGGTTGGGGATAACCGCTATCACGTCCGGCTGTTGCGCACCGGCGAGGTAAAAGAGCGTGAGGTTATCATTGGCGCCCGCAATGATACCGACGTCGCGGTGGTGCAGGGCCTGGAAGAGGGGGATGAGGTGATCATCGGCGAGAGCGCGAGCGGGGCGGCAAAATGACGGCGTTGCTCGAGCTGCGTGATATACGTCGCAGCTATCCTTCCGGCGACGGCAGCGTTGAGGTCCTGAAGGGGATCACCCTCAGCATCCATGCGGGGGAGATGGTGGCGATCGTGGGCGCCTCCGGCTCGGGAAAATCGACGCTGATGAATATCCTTGGCTGCCTCGACAAACCCACCAGCGGCACCTACCGGGTGGCGGGAACCGATATCGCGCAACTGGATGGCGATGCGCTGGCCCGTCTGCGGCGGGAACACTTTGGCTTTATTTTTCAACGCTACCACCTGCTGTCGCACCTTACCGCCGCGCAGAACGTCGAAGTGCCGGCGGTGTATGCCGGCAGTGAACGGCGCGCGCGGCTGGCGCGCGCTCATGAGCTACTGGTGCGGCTGGGACTGGGCGACCGCGCCGACTATCAGCCGTCGCAGCTGTCCGGCGGCCAGCAGCAGCGGGTCAGTATCGCCCGCGCCCTGATGAATGGCGGGGAGGTGATCCTCGCTGATGAACCGACCGGCGCGCTGGACAGCCATTCCGGCGAAGAAGTGATGGCGATCCTGCACCAGCTGAAAGCGCAAGGGCACACGGTCATCATTGTGACCCACGATCCGCAGGTCGCCGCTCAGGCGGAGCGGATCGTCGAGATCCGCGACGGCGAGATTGTCCGCAATCCGCCCGCCAGCCGCCAGGGCGGCGGACTGCGCGCCCGTCCGCAGGCAGAGCCTTCGGCGTGGCGTCAGTTTACCAGCGGCTTTCGCGAAGCGTTGGTGATGGCCTGGCGAGCGATGGCGGCGAATAAGATGCGTACCCTGCTGACCATGCTCGGCATTATTATTGGTATTGCCTCGGTGGTATCGATCGTGGTGGTCGGCGATGCGGCTAAGCAGATGGTGCTGGCGGATATTCGCGCGATAGGCACCAATACCATCGATGTCTACCCCGGAAAGGATTTTGGCGACGACGACCCGCGCTACCAGCAGGCGCTGAAGTATGACGATTTGCTGGCGATCCAGAAGCAGCCTTGGGTGCGTTCCGCCACGCCGGCGGTTTCAAAAAGCCTGCGCCTGCGCGCCAACAATATTGACGTTGCCGCCAGCGCGGAAGGGGTCGGCCCGCAGTACTTTAATGTTTACGGTATGACCTTCGGCGAAGGTAATACCTTTAATGAACTGCAGCTCAACAGCCGGGCGCAGGTGGTGGTGCTCGACAGCAATACCCGCCGACAGCTGTTTCCCAATAAAGCGAAAGTGGTGGGAGAGGTGATCCTGGTCGGCAATATGCCCGCCACGGTGATTGGCGTCGCAGATGAAAAACAGTCAATGTTCGGCAGCAGTAAAATTCTCCGCGTCTGGTTGCCATACACCACGATGGCGGGAAGAGTGATGGGCCAGTCGTGGCTGAACTCCATTACGGTGCGCGTTAATGAAGGCTATGACAGCGAAACCGCAGAGAAGCAGCTGCTACGTCTGCTGGAGCTGCGGCATGGTAAAAAAGATGTATTCACATGGAATATGGATAGCATCTTGAAAACCGCCGAAAGGACCACACATACCTTACAGCTGTTCCTGACATTGGTGGCGGTGATTGCTCTGGTGGTTGGCGGTATTGGTGTAATGAATATTATGCTGGTGTCGGTGACAGAGCGAACGCGGGAGATCGGCATCCGCATGGCGGTAGGGGCTCGGGCCAGCGATGTGCTACAGCAGTTTCTCATCGAAGCGGTGCTGGTTTGTCTGGTCGGTGGCGCGCTGGGGGTGACGTTGTCGCTGATGATCGCGTTTATTCTGCAGTTGGTCCTGCCCGGCTGGGAGATCGGTTTTTCTCCGCTGGCGCTGGTGACGGCGTTTATCTGTTCGACGCTGACCGGCGTGCTGTTTGGTTGGTTGCCCGCACGCAACGCGGCGCGGCTCGATCCGGTGGATGCCCTGGCGCGGGAATAGAAATAAAAATGCCAGTCAGAAGGACTGGCATTTTATTAGCAGGATGTACACAATGAAGCAAAAGAGTTATGCAGCCGTTTCCGCTTCCACAGGGACGATCACGCTGGCGTGGTTGCCTTTTGGCCCCTGGTGAACATCAAACCGAACGGCTTGTCCGGCTTTTAGCGTTCTGTAACCATCCATCTGGATGGTGGAGTAATGGGCGAAAATGTCTTCGCCGCCGCCCTCAGGGCAGATAAAACCGAACCCTTTGGCATTGTTGAACCACTTAACAGTACCCATTTCCATACTTCGACATCCTTCGTAAATCTTTATTAGTAAGATGGAATGAACCGGTGGTGGAGTGACGAGTTGTTCAATTGCTCGCCAACTCTCGCTACTACAATTTAGAGAAATACGAAAACGCGTCAAGCGATTGAGGAGGGGGAACGGCGAAAAATGCGTCAAAATTTGAAGCAGTTAACGCTATTGCCGGGGAATGTGACAGCCGTCGCGGATAGAAGCGATAGATGATAGTTATCTATGATCTATTGTAGATTTGTGATGAGCATAACCTCTGGTCATCGACAGGCCTCCGCCTGTTGGCAACAGCAACCGATGATGAACACTGACGATGAGTAAGAGAGATTGGCTGGACTTCGAGCAACTGGTTGACGACGAAGTTCGTGATGCGATTAAACCGCCATCTATGTATAAAGTGATATTGGTCAATGATGACTACACTCCAATGGAGTTTGTTATTGACGTGTTACAAAAATTCTTTTCTTATGATGTTGAACGTGCAACGCAACTGATGCTCACGGTTCACTATGAAGGTAAGGCGATTTGTGGCGTATTTACCGCGGAAGTGGCGGAGACCAAAGTCGCTATGGTGAATCAGTACGCGAGGGAGAACGAGCATCCATTGCTGTGTACGCTGGAAAAAGCCTGAATACAGGCATGAAAATTGGGGGAGGTGCCTATGCTCAATCAAGAACTGGAACTCAGTTTAAATATGGCTTTCGCCAGAGCGCGCGAGCACCGTCATGAGTTTATGACTGTCGAGCACTTGCTGCTGGCTCTGCTAAGCAACCCCTCGGCCCGTGAGGCCCTGGAAGCGTGTTCAGTGGACCTGGTAGCATTGCGTCAGGAACTTGAAGCCTTCATCGAACAAACCACACCCGTCCTGCCGGCAACGGAAGAAGAGCGCGACACCCAGCCGACGCTGAGCTTCCAGCGTGTGCTGCAGCGCGCTGTCTTCCACGTGCAATCGTCTGGCCGCAGCGAAGTCACCGGCGCTAACGTGCTGGTGGCGATTTTCAGCGAGCAGGAGTCGCAGGCCGCCTACCTGCTGCGTAAACATGAAGTGAGCCGACTTGATGTGGTGAACTTCATTTCTCATGGTACACGCAAAGACGAGCCGAGCCAGTCTTCCGACAATAGCGGAAGCCAGCCTGGCAATGAAGAGCAAGCCGGCGGGGAGGAACGTATGGAAAACTTCACCACCAACCTCAATCAGCTTGCTCGCGTTGGCGGCATTGATCCCCTGATCGGCCGTGAAAAAGAGCTGGAGCGCGCCATTCAGGTTCTGTGCCGTCGGCGTAAAAATAACCCGCTGCTGGTGGGCGAATCCGGCGTCGGTAAAACCGCGATCGCCGAAGGCCTTGCCTGGCGTATTGTGCAGGGCGATGTGCCGGAAGTAATGGCCGACTGCACCATCTACTCGCTTGACATTGGCTCACTGCTGGCAGGCACCAAATATCGTGGCGATTTTGAAAAACGCTTCAAGGCGTTGCTCAAACAGCTGGAGCAGGATACCAACAGCATCCTGTTCATTGATGAAATCCACACCATCATCGGTGCGGGGGCGGCGTCTGGCGGCCAGGTCGATGCGGCTAACCTGATCAAACCGCTGCTTTCCAGCGGCAAGATCCGGGTGATCGGCTCCACCACTTACCAGGAGTTCAGCAACATCTTTGAGAAAGATCGTGCGCTGGCGCGTCGTTTCCAGAAGATCGATATTACCGAACCGTCGGTGGAAGAGACGGTGCAGATTATCAACGGCCTGAAGCCGAAGTACGAAGCGCACCATGACGTGCGTTATACCGCTAAGGCGGTGCGTGCGGCGGTTGAGCTGGCGGTGAAATACATTAACGATCGTCATCTGCCGGATAAGGCAATTGATGTCATTGACGAAGCGGGCGCGCGGGCGCGCTTAATGCCGGTCAGCAAGCGTAAGAAAACGGTTAACGTGGCGGATATCGAATCAGTGGTGGCGCGCATTGCGCGGATCCCTGAGAAGAGCGTCTCCCGCAGCGATCGCGACACGCTGAAAAACCTGGGCGACCGTCTGAAAATGCTGGTCTTCGGTCAGGATAAAGCCATTGAGGCGCTGACCGAAGCCATCAAAATGGCGCGCGCCGGCCTGGGCCACGAGCACAAGCCGGTTGGGTCATTCCTGTTCGCCGGGCCTACCGGGGTCGGGAAAACCGAAGTCACCGTGCAGCTGGCGAAGGCGCTGGGTATTGAGCTGCTGCGTTTTGACATGTCCGAATATATGGAACGTCATACCGTCAGCCGTTTAATCGGGGCGCCTCCGGGCTATGTTGGCTTCGATCAGGGCGGGCTGCTGACCGATGCGGTGATTAAACATCCGCACGCGGTGCTGCTGCTTGATGAGATCGAAAAAGCGCATCCGGATGTGTTCAACCTGCTGCTGCAGGTGATGGATAACGGGACGCTGACCGATAACAACGGGCGTAAAGCGGACTTCCGCAACGTGGTGCTGGTGATGACCACCAACGCCGGGGTGCGGGAAACTGAGCGTAAATCGATTGGCCTTATTCAGCAGGATAACAGTCCGGATGCTATGGATGAGATCAAAAAGATCTTTACGCCGGAGTTCCGTAACCGCCTCGACAACATTATCTGGTTCGATCATTTGTCTACCACGGTGATCCATCAGGTTGTCGACAAGTTTATCGTCGAGCTGCAGGTCCAGCTGGACCAGAAAGGCGTCTCCCTGGAAGTCAGTCAGGAAGCGCGGGACTGGCTGGCGGCGAAAGGCTACGATCGGGCGATGGGGGCAAGGCCAATGGGGCGCGTCATTCAGGACAACCTGAAAAAACCGCTGGCGAACGAGCTGCTGTTTGGCTCTTTGGTCGATGGTGGTCAGGTGACGGTCGCCCTGGACAGCGCGAAAAACACGCTGACCTACGACTTCCAGAGCGCGCCTAAGCATAAACCGGAAGCCGCTCACTAAGGATCGCTTCAACACAAAAAACCGGCCTGAGGCCGGTTTTTTTTTGCTGACGGCAGAAATGAAAAGACCGGGAATATCCCGGCCTTCAGCATCTGACGCCTTAGGGGCGAAAACAATCAGCGACTACGGAAGACAATGCGGCCTTTGCTCAGGTCGTACGGGGTCAGCTCAACAGTCACTTTGTCGCCCGTCAGAATGCGGATGTAGTTTTTACGCATTTTACCGGAGATATGCGCGGTTACCACGTGACCGTTTTCCAGTTCTACGCGGAACATAGTGTTAGGCAACGTTTCAAGTACGGTGCCCTGCATTTCAATATTGTCTTCTTTGGCCATCTAGTCCTCTGGGGTATCACTACCGTAGTTTTGAACCGGCAAGATAATGCCGAAGTTCATCATGTAAGTAAAGTTTTACGTGTCTACCCTGAATCATTCACCTTGCCGCAAGGCGCATAATCAGCACACCGGCAACGGAAATATGACGGGTATGAATCGCCGAAGTAGTTTTGGCGCATTGCCCGGGACACACACGGCCATGCCGCGTGACAGGCGCAAACGTAAAGGGGAGTGACAGAACGATGGGCGTTATCTGACTCTTATTATTCCCAAACGGCGGCGGGGCAACAGGCAGAAGCTACTCTACCGCGCAATTATACCATCCTGACGCAAAATGTGCTGAAAACATTTTATTGCACGCCGGGAAATAGCACCCGCGGCACCCAAAATCGCTCGGGCAGGCGGTAACCACGTAATACCGACAGATAGTCCAGATAATCACGGCGAGGAATATCCACTGCGCCTAATGAAGCGGTATGGTTGTTCAGCACCTGACAGTCTATTAATTTACCGCCGCTCTGCACAAAGTCCTGGCAGAATACCAGCAGCGCAGTTTTAGAGGCATTTTCCGCCCGGCTAAACATCGATTCGCCGCAAAACAGCGCCCCCTGCGCCACGCCGTACATTCCCCCCACCAGCGTATTCTCCTGCCAGACTTCAATGGAGTGGGCATGGCCCAGCTCATGCAGCTGGTGATAGGCGCGAACGATACTGCTGGTTATCCAGGTACCTTCGTCACGATCGCTGGCGCAGCCCTCAATCACCTCGCCAAAGGCGTGATTGAGCGTGACCCGGTAGGGCGAACGCTGATGAAAGCGTTTCATGCTGCGGCTGAGATGGAACCGCTCCGGCCAGAGTACCGCTCGGGGGTCAGGCGACCACCAGAGGATCGGGTCGCCAGGGGAAAACCAGGGGAAAATACCACGCTGATAGGCCATCAGCAGCCGCGCGGGGCTCAGATCGCCGCCGAGCGCCAGCAGGCCGTTAGGTTCTCGCAGGGCGCCTTCCGGAGAGGGGAAGGCGATAGAGTGCCGGGAGAGCTGAACCAGACGCATTTTAACCTCAATACGCATCAGCAAAAATTAGATAATAGCCTACAGACGCTGTTTAAACTGGAAGTACCGGCCCTGTTTAGCGAGCAGCTCCGCGTGACTACCTTGCTCAATAATCTGGCCGTTGTCCATGACTATTATCTGATTAAAACGCGCCAGGCCCCGAAGGCGATGGGTGACCATCAGCACGGTTTTGTCGCGCATGACATCCGCCAGCAGATGCAGGATCTGGCTTTCGGTGGCCGCATCCAGACCTTCTGTCGGTTCATCGAGCAGCATCAGCGGCGCATCGTGGAGCAGCGCGCGGGCAATGGCCAGCCGGCGCAGTTCGCCGCCGGAGAGCTGGCGTCCGCCTTCGCCCAACCAGCTGTTCAGTCCGCTATCTTCCAGCAGCTTTTCCAGCCCCACTTTCTCGAGCGTCGCGCAGAGCGTCGCGTCATCAGCGCCAGGCGCCGCCAGCAGCAGGTTGTCGCGCAGGGTGGCGCTAAACAGGTGCACGCGCTGCGGGACTACGCTCATTGACTGACGCAGGGTGGTTTCGCTGAGTCCAGACAGCGGCTGGTCGTTGAGTAAGATCTCTCCCTGCGCCGGATCCCAGGCGCGGGTAAGCAACTGCAACAGCGTCGACTTTCCGCAACCGGTCCGGCCAAGAATGGCGATATGCTCTCCGGCGGCAATCTGCAGGGAAATATTCTCCAGGGCAGGGGTGGGCTGCTGAGGATAGCGGAAGGAGACCTCCCGAAGCGTTAGGGCCACCTGCGCTGGCGCACTGGCTTCACTCTCGACAAAGGTAACTTCCGGCTGCTGGTCGGTGATCTGCGAGATCCGCCGCGCGGAGGCGATCACCTGGCCTAAATGCTGGAAAGCGCCGGTGACGGGCGCCAGGGCTTCGAAAGCCGCCAGCGCGCAGAATACGAACAGGGCGATCAGTGCCCCTGGCTGACTGTTTCCGCCGACGCCGTCTGAGGCCAGCCAGAGCATGGCCACCACGGCGATACCGCCGATCAACAGCATCAGCGCCTGCGAAAGCGCGGTCAGCTCGGCCTGGCGACGCTGCGCGTCCTGCCAGCTGAGCTCGGTCTTTTCCATTTGCGCGCGATAGCGATCGCTGGCGTTAAACACCATCAGCTCCGCCTGGCCCTGCAGCCAGGCGGTAAGCTGTTGCCGATACTGGCCGCGCAGCTGGGTCATACTTTCGCCGGCCGGTTTACCGGCGCGATAGAACAGCGGCGGCATAACCAGCAGGGTCACCAGCATGATGCCGCCCAGCGTCAGCGCGAGGGTGACGTCGAGCAGGCTTAATCCGCAGGTCACCACCACAATCACCACCAGGGCGCCGACCAGCGGCGAAATAACCCGCAGGTAGAGATGATCCAGGGTATCGACGTCGGCTACCACGCGGTTGAGCAGTTCACCCTGGCGAAAACGCGCCAGCCCCGCCGGAGAGAGAGGGAGCAGTTTGCTGAAGGTGAAAACGCGCAGGTGCTGCAGCACGCGAAAGGTAGCGTCGTGGCTAACCAGACGCTCAAAGTAGCGCCCGGCGGTACGGATAATCGCCGCGCCGCGAACGCCCGCGGCAGGCAGCATATAGTTAAAACTGTAGATCCCCGCGACGCCCACCACCGCTGAGGCGGAGAGGAACCAGCCGGAGAGCGTCAGCAAGCCGATGCTGGCCAGCAGGGTCACAATGGCCAGCAAGACGCCGAGCAGTAGCATCCATTTATGGCGTTTATAGAGCGCCAGATAGGGTAAAAGTGCGCGCATTTAAATCTCCTCCTGACGATGGGCCAGCAGCGCCGAGAAGACACCACCTGCACGAGCCAGCGTGGCGTAGTCGCCTTGTTCGATAATCTGTCCGTCCTGCATCACCCAGATGGCATCCCAATCAGCCAGCCCCTCGAGTTGGTGGGTGACCAGCAGCGTGGTTTGTTGGGTGGAAGCGTGGGTCAGGGCCTGCATGACTCGCTGTTCGCTATGGGCGTCAAGGCTGGCGGCAGGTTCATCCAGCAGCAGCAGGCGGCAGGGCACTAATAGTGCACGGGCGACAGCGATACGCTGCGCCTGGCCAACTGACAGGCGACCCGCCTGATCGCCTACGGCGGTATGGATCCCCTGCGGCAGCAGAGAGATGAATTCGCTGACCCAGGCCTTGTCCAGCGCCAGCCGAAGCTGTGCTTCGCTAGCTTCGGGCCATGCCAGCAATACATTTTCCCGCAGCGTGGCGGCGGGCAGCTGGGGATTCTGCCCCACCCAGCTCAGCAGGCGGCGCCAACGTTCGGCATCCAGCTCGCGCAGCTCTGCGCCGTTAACCTTCAGCGAACCCTCATAGGGCAAAAAGCCGAGCAGTGTATTTAGCAAAGAGCTTTTCCCGGATCCGCTCTGGCCGACCAGCACCACACGAGCGCCGGCGGGCAGTGAAAAATTAAGCGGCCCGGCCAGGACTTTACCTTCCGGAGATTTGATCACCAGATCGCGCGCTTCCACGCCAATCAGATCGTTATCATTTAAGGTTTTCTCGCCGCGCTCCACCTGGGTCAGCGGCGTTTCCATAAACGTTTTCAGGCTGTCTGCGGCACCCACGGCCTGGGCTTTGGCATGGTAGAAGGTACCCAGGTCACGTAACGGCTGGAAAAATTCCGGGGCGAGGATCAGCGTCAGGAATCCTGCCATCAGCGTGACGCCCGCACCATAGTGGCCGAAGTTCAGCTCACCGAGGTAAGAAAAGCCAAAATACACCGCCACCAGCGCAATGGAGAGGGAGGTGAAAAACTCCAGAACTCCGGAGGAGAGGAAGGCCAGACGCAGGACTTCCATGGTGCGTTGGCGAAAATCCTGCGAGGCGTCGCGAATATTATCAGTTTCTGCCTGTCCGCGATGAAAAATACGCAAGGTTTCCATGCCGCGCAGGCGGTCGAGGAAGTGGCCGCTGAGGCGGGCCAGCGCCTGGAAGTTACGCCGGTTGGCATCGGCGGCGCCCATCCCAACCAGGGCCATGAAAAGCGGGATCAGCGGCGCAGTGCCGAGAAGGATCAGCGCGGCGGCCCAGTTAATCGGGAAAATAGTGATGACGATCAGCAGCGGCACGCAGGCCGCCAGCGTCATCTGGGGCAGGTAGCGGGCATAATAATCGTGCATGTCGTCGATTTGCTCAAGAATAAGCGTTGCCCAACTGCCGGCCGGTTTGCCCTGGATCCACGCCGGGCCTGCCTGCTGGAGGCGGTCAAGAACCTGGCGGCGAATCTCATAGCGGATATGCTGTCCGGCCTGAAAGCCGACCCGTTCACGCAGCCAGACCACCCAGGCACGCAGCACAAAGATCAGCACCAACAGCGTGAGCGGCAGCAGCAGGGCGGTTGCCGGAATATTTTCCATCACCATTCGGTGCAGGATCCGCGCCAGGAACCAGGCCTGCGCCACGATCAGCAGACCGCTCGCCACGCCAAGCAGGCGGGAAATCATCAACCAGCGACGGGAGATAATACTTTGCTGTTTTAACCAGCGGGTTAACTCTTGTTGACGGGTTTTATTCATTGCGCGCTTTGCAGGTGTTGTTATGGGAGTATTGGGCACGGCAATGTTACATCGCAGCAAAAATAAAGGCGACTTTTCGTCGCCTTCTTTACCTTTGTTACTGACTTGTAAAGATTATTTGCAAGCGTCAGCCAAACCGTCGAGATACCGTTCGGCGTCTAGCGCCGCCATGCAGCCGGTGCCCGCAGAGGTGATCGCCTGGCGATAGATATGGTCCATGACATCGCCAGCGGCGAATACGCCAGGGATGCTGGTCTGGGTCGCATTGCCATGGATACCGGACTGCACTTTGATGTAGCCGTTCTCCAGCTCCAGCTGACCCTCAAAGATGGCAGTGTTCGGGCTGTGACCAATGGCGACGAACAGACCGGCTACTTCCAGGGACTCGACGTTGTCGCTGTTTTTGGTATCGCGCAGACGCAGCCCGCTGACGCCCATCTGGTCGCCGGTCACCTCTTCAAGGGTGCGGTCAGTATGCAGCACGATGTTACCGCTTTCGACTTTATCCATCAGACGCTTGATGAGGATTTTTTCCGCACGGAACGAATCGCGGCGGTGGATCAGATGCACCTCAGAGGCGATATTCGACAGATACAGAGCCTCTTCAACTGCGGTGTTGCCGCCGCCGATGACTGCTACTTTCTGGTTGCGATAGAAGAATCCGTCACAGGTGGCGCAAGCGGAAACGCCGCGGCCTTTAAAGGCTTCTTCGGAAGGCAGACCCAGGTAACGGGCGGAAGCGCCAGTGGCGATGATCAGGGCGTCACAGGTGTACTCGCCGCTGTCGCCTGTCAGACGGAACGGGCGGTTTTGCAAATCGACGCGGCTGATATGGTCGAAAATGATCTCGGTTTCAAATTTCGCGGCATGCTCGTGCATGCGCTCCATCAACAGCGGACCGGTGAGATCGTTCGGATCGCCTGGCCAGTTTTCCACTTCCGTCGTGGTGGTCAGCTGACCGCCTTTTTCCATCCCGGTGATCAGCACCGGCTGCAGGTTGGCGCGTGCGGCATAGACCGCCGCGGTGTATCCCGCAGGTCCAGAACCAAGGATAAGCAGTTTACTGTGTTTGGCTGTGCCCATGAGATCCCCATAATAATTGGCATACATTGGGCTGGGATTGTAGGGAATTTGTTGTCGTAAAAAAAGAGCACAGCGATTTTGTTAACGATGTGTGCAATAGAAGCGACCGATGAATTGGTGATTTTCCCGACAAGGAATATAACTATTTCTACTGTCGACGGGACAATTATAAGATGAAAAAATGAGAATCAACCAGGGTGGATGATGAATATCTGGCATCTTGTACTAAAAATCGATGTTTTGCTTTGACAATCCCCTGTGCTTTTGCGAAAACATTCAAGGAAGAAGAAAAGCAGTATTTAGCGTGCGGCGAATTTTCATGCACGCAAATGCCATTTTTATCCGGGTTAACGAAATCTACGCATGGTGTGGACAGACGCCATGCGTGATGTCGGTGACTGCCGTCAGGCAACGGGCTTCTCACGTACCCCTGGGTTACCCAATGTCGTACGCGGGTAATAACAGGATGGGCTCTGGCAGTGAAGGCACAGAGCCGGAACAGGAGTAGGGAAGGAATACAGAGAGACAATAATAATGGTAGATAGCAAGAAGCGCCCTGGCAAAGATCTCGACCGCATTGATCGTAACATCCTGAATGAATTGCAAAAAGATGGGCGAATTTCTAACGTCGAGCTTTCTAAACGGGTGGGACTTTCTCCGACGCCTTGCCTTGAGCGTGTGCGTCGTCTTGAAAGACAGGGTTTTATTCAGGGCTATACGGCGCTGCTCAACCCGCATTATCTGGACGCATCACTTCTGGTATTTGTTGAGATTACTCTGAATCGTGGCGCACCGGATGTGTTTGAGCAATTTAACGCCGCAGTGCAAAAACTTGAAGAAATTCAAGAGTGTCATCTGGTTTCCGGTGATTTCGACTATCTGTTGAAAACCCGCGTACCGGATATGTCAGCGTATCGTAAATTACTGGGTGAGACCTTGCTGCGCCTGCCGGGCGTTAACGACACCCGTACCTATGTGGTGATGGAAGAAGTCAAGCAAAGTAATCGTCTGGTGATTAAGACGCGCTAACACGGAACAGGTGCAAAATCGACGTAGTTTGATTACACTCCTGTTAATCCATACAGCAACAGTGCCGGGGAGACCCGGCGCTGTTGTCCGTTTTAGCAGCAGGCAGGAAACAGCCTGATACCTGGAGAGCCTTTCTTGAGCCAGGAATACACCGAAGACAAAGAAGTCAAACTAACCAAACTCAGCAGCGGGCGCCGACTCCTTGAGGCGATGCTCATCCTTTGCTCCCTCTTCGCCATCTGGCTGATGGCGGCACTACTGAGCTTTAACCCCTCGGACCCCAGTTGGTCGCAGACGGCATGGCATGAGCCTATTCATAATTTAGGCGGTGCTCCCGGCGCATGGCTGGCCGATACGCTCTTTTTCATCTTTGGCGTCATGGCCTACACCATCCCGGTGATCATTATCGGCGGGTGCTGGTTTGCCTGGCGACACCAGGAAAACGACGAATATATTGATTATTTCGCCGTTTCCCTGCGTCTCATCGGAGCGTTAGCCCTGATCCTGACCTCCTGTGGTCTGGCGGCGATTAACGCTGATGATATCTGGTACTTCGCCTCCGGCGGGGTGATCGGCAGCCTGCTGAGCACCACGCTGCAACCCCTGCTGCACAGCAGCGGCGGCACCATCGCCCTGTTGTGCATCTGGGCGGCCGGCCTGACGCTGTTCACCGGCTGGTCGTGGGTCAGCATTGCGGAAAAACTGGGCGGCGGCATCCTGTCCGTCCTCACCTTTGCCAGCAACCGTACTCGTCGGGATGATACCTGGGTCGATGAAGGCGAATACGAAGACGACGAGGAAGAGTACGACGACGAAGAGGCGGCAACCCCCCAGGAGTCGCGTCGCGCCCGTATTTTACGCAGCGCCCTGGCACGACGTAAGCGTCTGGCCGAGAAATTTACCAACCCTATGGGGCGTAAAACCGATGCTGCGCTTTTCTCCGGCAAACGAATGGATGATGGGGAAGAGGCGGTGCAATACAGCACCAGCGGGGCGCCTGTAGCCGCCGATGATGTACTGTTTTCCGGTGCCAGCGCCGCGCGTCCCGCAGAGGATGATGTGTTGTTCTCCGGCGCCAGCGCTACGCGTCCGGGCGATTTCGACCCTTACGATCCGTTGCTGAACGGTCATAGTATCGCTGAGCCGGTGGGCGCAGCGGCGGCAGCGACTGCCGCGCCGCAGGCGTGGGCGGAGTCACCTGCGGGCCATCAGGGCGCAGCGCCGGTTTACCAGCCGGAAGCTAGCTATCCGCCGCAGCCGGCGTACCAGCCAGATCCCGTCCCGTTCCAGCAGGCTGCTTACCAGCAGCCTCCAGTTGGTCAACCTGCGCCGCAGACTTACGACCCACTTACCGGACAACCTTTAACACAGGCGTATCAGCCTCAGCCTGCGCCAGTCCAGCAGCCAGCTTACGATCCGTATGCCGGGCAGCCCGCGCCGCAGGCGTATCAGCCTGAACCTGCGCCATACCAGCAGCCAGCTTACGATCCGCATGCCGGGCAGCCCGTGCCGCAGGCGTATCAGCCTGAACCTGTGCCAGTCCAGCAGCCAGCTTACGATCCGTATGCCGGGCAGCCCGCGCCGCAGGCGTATCAGCCTGAACCTGCGCCATACCAGCAGCCAGCTTACGATCCGCATGCCGGGCAGCCCGTGCCGCAGGCGTATCAGCCTGAACCTGTGCCAGTCCAGCAGCCGGCTTACGATCCGTATGCCGGGCAGCCCGCGCCGCAGGCGTATCAGCCTGAATCCGCGCCATTCCAGCAGCCTGGTTACGATCCGCATGCCGGCCAGCCCGTGCCGCAGACGTATCAGCCTGAACCCGCGCCGGTGCCTGTAGCGGAACCAGAGCCCGAGGTTGTGCAGGAGGAAGTGAAACGTCCGCCGCTCTATTACTTCGAGGAAGTGGAAGAGAAGCGGGCACGTGAACGCGAGCTGCTGGCTTCCTGGTATCAGCCTATCCCGGAGCCGGAAAGTCCGATCGCCACCAAACCATTAACGTCGCCTGCCGCTCCGTCCAAACCGCCGGTGGAGTCAACCGTGGTTTCTGCGGTAGCAGCAGGAGTGCATCAGGCAACCGCAGCCAGCGGTGGCGCAGCGGCAGCCACCGCGGCGACAGCCGCGTCCGCTGCGTCTGCGCCATTATTTAGCCCGGCATCCAGCGGACCGCGGGTTCAGGTGAAAGAAGGCATTGGGCCAAAACTACCGCGTCCAAACCGCGTTCGTGTCCCGACGCGTCGTGAGCTGGCCTCCTACGGCATCAAGCTACCGTCGCAGCGGGAAGCCGAACAGCGTGCGCGTCAGGCGGAGCGTGACCCGCATTACGATGATGAGCTGCTCTCGGATGAAGAAGCAGATGCTATGGAGCAGGATGAACTGGCTCGCCAGTTCGCCGCCACCCAGCAGCAGCGCTATGGCCATCGCTGGGAAGACGATAACGCAACTGATGACGATGATGCCAACAACGCGGCGGAAGCGGAGCTGGCGCGTCAGTTTGCCGCTACCCAGCAGCAGCGCTACGCTACTGAGCAGCCGCCTGGGGCCAACCCGTTTTCGCCGGCGGATTATGAATTCTCGCCGATGAAAACGCTGGTCAATGACGGACCGAGTGAGCCGTTGTTTACGCCGATGCCGGAGGTCCAGCCACCGCAACCGGCCCAGCATCATCATCAACAACCTGCCGCCGCTCCGCAGCAGGGTTATCAACCTGCGCAGCACCAGCCGGTACACCATCAGCCAGTGCCGCCGCAGCCTTACCAGACTGCGCCGCAGCCCGTGCCGCAGCAGCAGGTTGTTCCGCAGGGGCATCAGCCTGCCGCACCTGCGCCGCAGGAGAGCCTGATCCACCCACTGCTGATGCGTAATGGCGATAGCCGTCCGCTGCAAAGACCGACTACGCCATTGCCGTCTCTGGATCTGTTAACCCCACCGCCGAGCGAAGTCGAACCGGTGGATACCTTTGCTCTTGAGCAGATGGCGCGCCTGGTGGAAGCGCGTCTGGCCGATTTCCGCATTAAAGCAGATGTCGTCAACTACTCGCCGGGGCCGGTGATTACCCGTTTCGAACTGAATCTCGCGCCTGGCGTTAAGGCCGCGCGTATCTCTAACCTGTCACGGGATCTGGCGCGTTCACTGTCCACGGTTGCGGTGCGCGTCGTGGAGGTGATCCCGGGCAAACCGTATGTCGGGCTTGAGCTGCCGAATAAAAAACGCCAGACCGTCTACCTGCGTGAAGTGCTCGACAACGCCAAGTTCCGTGATAACCCATCACCGCTCACCGTGGTGCTGGGTAAAGACATCGCTGGCGACCCGGTAGTAGCCGATCTGGCGAAAATGCCGCATCTGCTGGTGGCCGGTACCACCGGTTCCGGTAAGTCAGTCGGTGTGAACGCCATGATCCTCAGCATGCTCTATAAGGCGCAGCCGGAAGATGTGCGTTTCATCATGATTGACCCGAAAATGCTCGAGCTGTCGGTCTATGAAGGTATTCCGCATCTGCTGACGGAAGTGGTCACCGACATGAAAGACGCCGCCAATGCGCTGCGCTGGAGCGTCAATGAAATGGAGCGCCGCTACAAGCTGATGTCGGCGCTGGGCGTGCGTAACCTGGCGGGCTATAACGAGAAGATCGCCGAAGCCGCGCGCATGGGTCGTCCGATCCCGGATCCGTACTGGAAGCCTGGCGACAGTATGGACGCCGTGCACCCGGTACTGGAAAAGCTGCCGTACATTGTGGTGCTGGTGGACGAATTCGCCGACCTGATGATGACTGTCGGTAAGAAGGTGGAAGAGCTGATTGCCCGCCTGGCGCAAAAAGCGCGTGCCGCGGGGATCCATCTGGTGCTGGCGACGCAGCGTCCGTCGGTAGATGTCATTACCGGTCTGATTAAGGCCAACATCCCGACGCGTATCGCCTTTACCGTATCAAGTAAAATTGACTCGCGTACCATTCTCGATCAGGGCGGCGCGGAATCGCTGTTGGGTATGGGGGATATGCTTTACTCCGGACCGAACTCCACCACGCCGGTGCGCGTCCACGGGGCGTTTGTGCGCGACCAGGAAGTCCACGCTGTGGTTCAGGACTGGAAAGCCCGCGGCCGTCCGCAGTACGTCGATGGCATTACCTCCGACAGCGAAAGCGAAGGCGGCGGCGGTGGCTTCGACGGCGGTGAAGAGCTGGATCCGCTGTTCGATCAGGCGGTCAGTTTTGTGACCGAGAAGCGCAAAGCGTCGATTTCCGGCGTGCAGCGTCAGTTCCGCATCGGCTATAACCGTGCCGCGCGCATTATCGAACAGATGGAAGCGCAGGGGATCGTCAGCGAACAGGGCCACAACGGTAACCGCGAAGTGCTGGCGCCGCCCCCCTTTGAATGAGTGCAAAGTTGGGTAAATAAGCGCAAAATCAGCCAATTCTTCTGTTCCGCCGCCGTCGGCGGTCCTACATTAGGGACAGAAGAGGCTCCCGCGTCGGGAGTGACGCACATTAAGGAAGAACAATGAAAAAACTCGCAATCACCTGTGCATTACTGTCTGGTATGGTCGTCAGCCAGGTCTGGGCAGATGCGGCCAGTGACTTAAAAAGCCGTCTTGATAAAGTAAGCAGCTTCCATGCCAGCTTCACGCAGAAAGTGACCGACGGCAGCGGTAACGCCGTGCAGGACGGTCAGGGCGACCTGTGGGTAAAACGTCCGAACCTGTTTAACTGGCATATGACCCAGCCAGATGAAAGCGTTCTTGTCTCGGACGGCAAAACGCTGTGGTTCTACAACCCGTTCGTTGAGCAGGCTACGGCGACCTGGCTGAAAGATGCTACCAGCAACACGCCGTTTATGCTGATTGCCCGCAACCAGTCCAGCGACTGGCAGCAGTACAATATCAAACAAAACGGCGATGATTTTGTGCTGACGCCGAAAAGCGGCAGCGGTAACCTGAAGCAGTTCACGATCAACGTCGGTCGGGACGGCACCATCCATCAGTTCAGCGCCGTCGAGCAGGATGACCAGCGTAGCAGTTATCAGCTGAAGTCGCAGCAGAACGGCGCCGTCGACGCAGCTAAGTTCACCTTTACGCCGCCGAAAGGGGTGACGGTGGACGATCAACGTAAGTAGAGGCGAAAGTGAGCAATCTGTCGCTCGATTTTTCCGACAACGCGTTTCAACCCCTGGCCGCTCGCATGCGGCCAGAAAATTTAGCGCAGTATATTGGCCAGCAGCACCTGCTGGCGCCGGGTAAACCCCTGCCGCGGGCCATTGAGGCCGGGCACCTGCATTCCATGATTCTATGGGGGCCGCCGGGCACCGGCAAGACTACCCTCGCGGAAGTGATTGCCCGCTACGCCAGTGCCGATGTCGAACGGATCTCGGCGGTAACCTCCGGGGTGAAAGAGATTCGCGAGGCTATCGAGCGCGCGCGGCAGAATCGCAATGCCGGCCGGCGGACCATTCTGTTTGTAGACGAAGTGCATCGCTTCAATAAAAGCCAGCAGGATGCCTTTCTACCGCATATTGAAGACGGCACCATCACTTTTATCGGTGCGACCACCGAAAACCCGTCCTTTGAGCTTAACTCGGCGCTGCTCTCCCGCGCCCGCGTCTACTTACTGAAATCGCTGACCACCGACGATATCGAGCGGGTGCTTGACCAGGCGATGAACGATAAAACTCGCGGCTATGGCGGCCAGGATATCGTTCTGCCGGATGAAACCCGCAAGGCCATTGCTGAGCTGGTAAACGGCGACGCGAGACGGGCGCTGAATACCCTGGAAATGATGGCCGATATGGCCGAGAGCGATGACTCGGGCAAGCGGGTGCTGAAGGCGGAACTGCTGACCGAGATTGCTGGCGAGCGCAGCGCGCGCTTTGATAATAAAGGCGACCGGTTTTACGATTTGATTTCCGCCCTGCATAAGTCGGTGCGCGGCAGCGCGCCGGATGCGGCGCTCTACTGGTACGCGCGGATCATCACTGCCGGGGGCGATCCGCTGTACGTTGCCCGCCGCTGCCTGGCGATTGCCTCGGAAGATGTCGGCAACGCCGACCCACGGGCGATGCAGGTCGCCATTTCGGCGTGGGACTGCTTTACCCGCGTCGGGCCGGCGGAAGGCGAACGGGCGATTGCCCAGGCCATTGTCTATCTGGCCTGCGCGCCGAAAAGCAACGCCGTCTATACCGCCTTTAAAGCGGCGTTGGCCGACGCGCGGGAGCGTCCTGACTATGACGTTCCGGTGCACCTGCGCAATGCGCCGACGAAGCTGATGAAAGAGATGGGTTACGGACAGGAGTATCGTTACGCTCATGACGAACCCAACGCCTACGCCGCCGGCGAGCAGTACTTCCCGCAGGAAATGGCGCAAACGCGCTATTATCACCCGACAAACCGGGGGCTTGAGGGCAAAATTGGCGAAAAGCTCGCCTGGCTCGCTGAACAGGATCAAAATAGCCCGATAAAACGCTACCGCTAATTGAGGCGTTGCGGTAAGGTTATTACACTATTTCCGTGGTCGTAGTCTGCGGCCACTTTTCTTTTTTTAATTCGATAAGCACAGGATAAGCATGCTCGATCCCAATCTGCTGCGTACCGAGCCAGACGCAGTCGCAGAAAAACTGGCACGCCGGGGCTTTAAGCTGGATGTAGATAAACTTCGCGCGCTTGAAGAGCGTCGTAAAGTTCTGCAGGTGCAAACGGAAAACCTGCAGGCGGAGCGCAACTCCCGATCGAAATCCATTGGCCAGGCGAAAGCGCGCGGGGAAGACATCGAGCCATTACGCCTGGAAGTGAACAAACTCGGCGAACAGCTGGATGCTGCAAAGTCCGAGCTGGAAACGCTGCTGGCGGAAATTCGCGATATCGCGCTGGCGATCCCGAATATTCCTCATGACGATGTGCCGGTTGGCCGTGACGAAAACGACAACGTTGAAGTCAGCCGCTGGGGCACGCCGCGCCAGTTCGATTTTGACGTGCGCGATCATGTGACGCTGGGTGAAATGCACGGGGGACTGGATTTTGCCGCCGCCGTTAAGCTGACCGGCTCGCGATTTGTGGTGATGAAAGGCCAGCTGGCCCGTCTGCACCGCGCCCTGGCGCAGTTCATGCTGGATCTGCACACCGAACAGCATGGCTACAGCGAAAACTATGTCCCGTACCTGGTAAACCAGGACACCCTGTATGGCACCGGCCAGCTGCCGAAATTCGCCGGCGACCTGTTCCATACTCGTCCGCTGGAAGAAGAGGCTGACAGCAGCAACTACGCGCTGATCCCGACGGCGGAAGTGCCGCTGACCAACCTGGTGCGCGATGAAATCATCGACGAAGACGATCTGCCAATCAAAATGACCGCCCACACGCCGTGCTTCCGCTCTGAAGCCGGTTCCTATGGCCGCGACACCCGCGGTCTGATCCGTATGCACCAGTTCGACAAAGTTGAAATGGTGCAGATCGTGCGCCCGGAAGACTCAATGGCGGCGCTGGAAGAGATGACCGGTCATGCGGAAAAAGTCCTGCAGCTGCTGGGCCTGCCGTACCGTAAAATCATCCTTTGTACCGGCGACATGGGCTTT
>ERZ506542.47-NODE-47-length-31086-cov-5.09084_pt1 | contig 31086 bp, 23 predicted proteins | sample MGYA00512769_ERZ506542 | MGnify/ENA metagenome assembly ERZ506542
TAAGTAATGCCACTGCTTTTCTTTGATGTCCCCATTTTGTGGAGCCCATCAACCCCGCCACTTCGGTTCAAGGTTGATGGGTTTTTTGTTGCCTGCGTTTCACCCGCATGCACGTCTCGCATCGCATCAGTGCCCTATTCCTGCGCCTTCTCCCCTGCCAACTGCCCGACCATCATGCGGATTGCCGCCTTCGATAACGGCGCGCGGTCGGTGACAAAGTGCAAGGTCATCCCTTCAATAAAGGCGTCGAGTCCGCGGGCGGTATCGGGGGTGAACCACTGCTCCAGCGTCTGCTGGCTGCGCCGCATCCAGTTCTGCATCACCGCCTTCAGCGCCGGCTGACTGCTGCAGAACGCGTACAGCTGGTACATTAGTTTCATATTGCGCGCCGTGGTCACCTGGGCGCTGAAGATCAGTTCAGCAATAGCATCGCAGGCCTGCACCTGGTTCGTTACCCCGACGAAGCCTTGCTGGTAGTGCGCCGACATCTCGGCAGTAAACAGGCTGAACGCCTCCTCAATTAACGCCTCAATGCCGCTAAAATAGTAGGTCAGCGACCCCAGCGGCACATTCGCGCAGGTGGCGATTTTACGGTGCGTCACCGCATGGATGCCGTGCGCCGCAATGGTATCCAGCGTCGCCTGCAGGATGCGCTCACGGCGCTGCGGATCGTTCGGTCTACGGGCCATGATTTTCCTCTTCCGGTTTATGTACAAATGTACACATGCTTGCTACTGTTGTCTTCACTCTTCTCCATTAAGGCGTTTACGGATGACGACGCAATCCTCGCGCAGAGCGCTGCAGCTTCGGCTGTGGGCGCTGTTTATGTTCTTTTTCATCCCCGGCTTGTTAATGGCCTCCTGGGCCACCCGCACGCCGGCGATCCGCGATCTGCTGGCGCTATCCACGGCAGAGATGGGCGTGGTGCTGTTTGGTCTGTCGGTGGGGTCGATGAGCGGTATTCTCTGCTCAGCGTGGCTGGTGAAGCGCTTTGGTACCCGCAAGGTCATCCGCACCACCATGTCCTTCGCCGTACTTGGCATGCTGGTGCTCAGCCTGGCGCTGTGGGTCTCTTCCGCCCCGCTGTTCGCCTTCGGTCTGGCCATCTTTGGCGCCAGCTTTGGCTCGGCAGAAGTCGCTATTAACGTCGAAGGCGCGGCCATCGAGCGGGAGATGAATAAAACGGTGCTGCCGATGATGCATGGCTTCTACAGCTTTGGCACTCTGTTCGGCGCCGGGGTGGGCATGGCAGTGACCGGATTCGGCCTGCCTGCCGCCCCGCACATCCTGGCGGCTGCGCTGGTGGCTATCCTGCCCATCGCTATCGCCATCCGCGCCATTCCCGATGGCACCGGTAAAAATGCCGCCGAAGCCGCCCACGGTGAGGCGAAGGGTCTGCCGGTATGGCGCGACGCACAACTGCTGCTGATCGGCGTTATTGTCCTGGCGATGGCCTTTGCCGAAGGCTCGGCCAACGACTGGCTGCCGCTGCTGATGGTGGATGGCCACGGCTTTAGCCCCACCTCCGGCTCCCTGATCTATGCCGGTTTCACCCTCGGCATGACGCTGGGCCGCTTTACCGGCGGCTGGTTTATCGATCGCTACAGCCGGGTGGCGGTGGTCCGCGGCAGCGCAGTGATGGGCGCCCTCGGCATAGGCCTGATCATTTTCGTCGATAACCCGTGGGTGGCGGGCATCTCGGTACTGCTGTGGGGCATCGGCGCCTCGCTTGGCTTCCCATTGACCATCTCCGCCGCCAGCGATACCGGGCCGGACGCGCCCAAGCGCGTCAGCGTGGTGGCGATCACCGGCTATCTCGCTTTCCTCGTCGGGCCGCCGCTGCTGGGCTTCCTCGGCGAACACTTCGGCCTGCGCAGCGCCATGATGGTGGTGCTGGGTCTGGTGATGGTGGCGGCGCTGGTCGCCCGCGCGGTGGCTAAGCCACAATCTGAACCCGTTATGGAGAACAGCTAATGAGCATAAAACTGATTGCGGTGGATATGGACGGCACCTTTTTAAGCGATGCCAAAACTTACAACCGGCCGCGCTTCCTCGCCCAGTACCAGCGAATGCGTGAGCAAAATATTCGCTTCGTGGTCGCCAGCGGCAACCAGTATTATCAGTTGATCTCCTTTTTCCCGGAGATTGCCCATCAGATCGCCTTTGTGGCGGAAAACGGCGGCTGGGTGGTGAGCGGCAATGAAGACGTGTTCAACTGCCAGCTGCCGGTTCACCATTTCAATGCCGTGGTCGATCATCTGCAGACCCTGCCGAATATCGAGATCATCGCCTGCGGGAAGCGCAGCGCCTACACTCTCAACAGTTATAACGACGCGCTGAAGACGGTGGCGGCGAAGTATTATCACCGCCTTGAACTGGTGGATGATTTTAACCATCTTGATGACACCATCCTCAAATTTGGCCTCAACGTGCCGGACAGTCTGATCCCGGAAATTCAGCCGAAGCTGCACACGGCGCTGGGGGACATGGTTACCGCGGTGGCCACCGGCTACGGCAGCATCGACTTAATTATCCCGGGTGTGCACAAAGCCAACGGGCTGCGCATTTTGCAGCAGCGCTGGGGTATTGAGGATCATGAGGTGGTGGCGTTCGGCGACAGCGGCAACGATATCGAAATGCTGCAGCACGCTGGATTTGGCTTTGCCATGGCCAACGCCCGGGAAGACGTCAAAGCCGTCGCCCGCTATCAGGCGCCGCACAACAACGAAGAAGGTGTCCTGCAGATTATTGATAAGGTATTAAATCGCGAAGCGCCGTTCGCCTGATAAGACCCGGATGCGAGCGCATCCGGGTTGAAAACAACTACCCCTGCTGCGAATTGCCGACGCTTTTATCTTTGAGAAAGTAGATCATCAGCCCCAGCCACAGTACCCCGCCCAGCAGGTTAAACAGGCTGAACAAGCCGTTGCCCCCGAACTCATAAGCATGTTTGCTGAGCTCGATGCCGACGGTGAAGATCAGCATCTGCAGCATCCCCATCGCCGCCGAGACCGTGCCTTTACTCATCTCGCTGGCGAACAGCGTTAAGCGCACCAGACCGGCGTTCGCCAGGCCAATCCCGAAGGCGTAAAAGCTCAGGCCAGCGGTCATCCACAGATAAGCGTGGGAAGAAACCACGGTCGCCGCTGCGGAGAGGATCAGACCAAACATGATCGGCCAGCCGCCCATGATAATCAGCGAGCGCACGGTCCGGCGCGAGGTCAGGCGCGCCAGCACCAGGTTACCGGCAATCAGTGCGCCGAAAATCGGCACCTGCAGCATGCCGTACTCATAGCTGGTGGCCTGTTCGCCGCTGATAATAATCACCGGCGACTGGGCAATCCACGCCAGCAGCGGCAGGCTGACAAAGCCGGTGGCCAGCGCGCCGGCGACGAAGCGCAGGTTCTTCAGCACCAGCCGATAGTCGCGGCCCAGCTCTTTGACCGACAGCTTTTCGCCCAGCCGCGTCGCGGTCTCCGGCATCGCCCGCTGCAGGCCGAAGAACGAGATGGCCGCCAGCACGGCGAACAGGACAAACATCATCTCCCACGGCAGGATATGCACCCAGGCGGCGCCCACCAGCGGCCCCAGCAGCGGGGCAATCAGCGCCACGTTAGCCATCAGAGCGGTGATTTTGATACACACCGCCTCCTCAAAAGACTCCTGGATTGCCGCATAGCCCACCGCGCCGATAAAGCACAGGCTGATCCCCTGCAGGAAGCGCAGCAGGGTAAACTGCTCAATGGTCTGCGCCAGCAGCGTCGCCAGGCAGGTAACGATAAACCATACTACGCCGGTCAACATCACCGGACGGCGGCCAATACGATCCGACAGCGGCCCCAGCAGCCACTGTAAAAACATACCGCCAGCCAGATAGGCAGTCATTGAGGTAGGCACCCATTCGTTACCCACCTGAAATTCCTGCACCACGGCTAACATGCCCGGCTGAATCATATCGTTGCCGATATAAGTGGAAAACTCGTACAGCACCAGACATAGCGGGAACAACAGCGCCTGCCTTCCGAGGCGGCGGCCTGAAAGCGAATAATTTTGCATGAAATCTCTTATCTATCAAAAATCGCGCAAAGTGTAATGAAACTCCCGGCGCGGAGATAGTGAATTGTGGGTGACACCGCACAATATTGCGCGCCCTGCGCCAGCGTGCGAACCCTCTCCGGCTATTCAGCCTGCGTATATATTCCGTTTATGTTTCAGCAATGTGACAAACGATATACTGACGCTTTTCAGGTTGTTAGCATTGAAACTTCTGTGCGAAATTCCTTAACAACCTGATTTTTAAGACAATGCTGCTTTATCTCCGCGCTGCTTTTTTTTAGAGTAAGCGGCTTATTTGCTCTCGGACCAACAAGCCTGGAAGTCTATGCTGGAAAATATTAACTATGCGCTGTTCGCTCTGCTCAACGCGACACCGGCCTCGCCGCAGTGGGCCATTGAGGTGGCGATCTTCATCGCTAAAGATTTGATTCTGATCGTGCCCCTGCTGGTGGTGGCGTTGTGGCTGTGGGGGCCTGCCCAGCGGCAGATGGTGTTTAAGCTGATGCTGGCGCTGATTCTCAGCCTGACCGTGTCGTGGGCGATCGGCCACCTCTATCCGCACGATCGGCCGTTTGTCGCCGGCGTGGGCTATAACTTCCTGCATCATGCGGCAGACGACTCCTTCCCCAGCGACCATGGCACCGTCAGCTTTACCTTTGCCCTGGCCTTCCTGTTCTGGCATCGCCTGTGGTCAGGCGCCCTGCTGATGGCCATCGCAGGCGCCATCGCCTGGTCCCGCGTCTATCTTGGCGTCCACTGGCCGCTGGATATGCTCGGCGGCCTGCTGGCCGGTATGTGCGGCTGCCTTGGCGCGGCGCTGATCTGGCATACGTTCGGCCCGGCGCTATACCGTCAGCTGCAGCGGCTGTACCGCCTCTGCTTCTCCTTGCCGATCCGTAAAGGCTGGGTGCGCGGCTAAACGCCAGCCGTCGCTGCGGCCACTGCGTGACTAACCCGCAAGCGACAGGTAAAATCTCGCTAACGCCCTGCCCCCGCAGGGCGATTTTAGCGCAGAGGGAATATGGAAACTCGCCGTGACGAACGTATTAGTCAGCTCATTCAGGCACTCAAACGCAGCGATAAGCTACATCTGAAAGAAGCCGCTTCCCTGCTTGGGGTTTCGGAAATGACCATTCGTCGCGATCTCAATGGCCATAGCGGCCCGGTTGTGCTGCTCGGCGGATACATTGTGCTGGAGCCGCGCAGCGCCACCCATTACCTCCTCAGCGATCAAAAAACCCGGCTGGTCGAGGAAAAACGCCGTGCCGCTCGCCATGCAGCCGCGCTGCTGGAGGCCCATCAGATGGCCTTCTTCGACTGCGGGACCACCACGCCGTGGATCATTGACGCCATTGACGATGCCCTGCCCTTCACCGGCGTCTGCTACTCCCTGAATACTTTTCTGGCACTGCAGGAAAAACCGCAGTGCCGCGCGGTCCTGTGCGGTGGGGAGTTTCATGCCAGCAACGCGATTTTTATGCCGCTGAGCCTTGAGGATACCCTCAGCCATCTGAGCCCCGACATCGCCTTTTACTCGGCGGCAGGCATTGACTGCGAGCAGGGGGCAACCTGCTATAACCTGGAGGAGCTGCCGGTTAAGCACTGGGCGATGCGTCACGCGCGCTACCACGTGCTGGTGGTCGACCACAGCAAGTTTGGCAAAGTGCGTCCGGCGCGCATGGGGGCGTTAGCAAAATTTGACGTGATTGCCAGCGACATCTGCCCGGATGACGAGCTGGTGGCGCTGGCGAAGACGCAACAGATCTCTCTGTTGTATTGAAGACTGCCCGTGCCCCGCAGGGCGCGGGCATGGCATCAGGAGAACCAGCTGCCGAACCAGCCGTGCAGTTTCATCAGCACGAAGTCGATCATCCGGCTGAAGAAGCCGCCCTCTTTCACCGGCTCCATGACGATCAGCGGCCGCTGCTCGATGGTTTTATCATTCAGCTTAAAGTCGATAGTCCCGACCACCTGCCCCTTCTCCAGCGGCGCGGTGAGCTGCGGCTGATTTAAGGTGTAGCTGGCTTTCAGGTTCTTCAGCTGGCCCTTCGGCAGGGTGATAGAGCCCGCCTCACCGGCCCCCAGTTTCGCTTCGCTGCTGTCGCCAAACCACACGCGCTGGGTAACGAAGGTGGCATCTGGTTTAATCGGCGTCACGGTTTCATAGAAGCGGAAGCCCCAGGTCAGTAGTTTTTCTGACTCGTTAAAGCGAATGCGGTCGGTTTTGGTCCCCAGCACCACGGCGATCAGACGCATATCGCCCTGAGTGGCCGAGGAGACGAGGTTATAGCCAGCCCCGGCGGTGGTCCCGGTTTTCACGCCATCGGCGTTGAGGTTGGTGCTCCACAGCAGACGGTTGCGGTTCGGCTGACGAATTTTATTGAAGGTGAACTCTTTTTCTTTATGTACCGCGTACTCTTCCGGTACGTCGTGGATCATCGCTTTGGTCAGCAGCGCCATATCGCGGGCGGTACTGAACTGCCCCGGCGCATCAAGGCCGTGGACGGTCATAAAGGTGGTGTTGGTCAGCCCCATTTTTTTGGCGTAGCCGTTCATCAGGCTGACGAAAGCATCCTGGCTGCCCGCCACGTAGTCAGCAATCGCAATGCTGGCGTCGTTCCCGGACTGAATGATGACCCCTTTATTCAGATCTTCTACGGAAACCTGCATGCCAGGCTTGAGGAACATCACCGATGAGCCGCGCAGCGCCGGGTTGCCGGTCGCCCAGGCATCGCGCCCAACGGTCACCATATCGGTCAGTTTGATTTTTCCCGCCTTTATCGCCTGCCCCACCACGTAGCTGGTCATAATCTTCGTCAGACTGGCCGGGTCGAGTTTTTCATCGGCATTGCCTTCGCTGAGCACCTTCCCGCTGGCATAGTCCATCAGGATCCAGGCACGAGCGTCAATTGAAGGGGCGTCGGGGAGTTGTTCTGCAGCCTGCACCGCAGGTGCGACAAGAAATAATAGCGCGCAACCTGCCGCGAGGCCGCGAAGGGAAAAAGCGTCATGCATCATAAGAGCCACCCAAGTATCCTTTCCAAACAAAATATGCCGCACCACTCTGACCGCGCCGCAGCAACCGGTGAGTAAAGCGTACAAATGACCTTAAAGAAACAGCGAGTTGGTAAAGTTTTTAAAGTTTACGCAATAACATGCCGCTGTGCTTTAATCAGAACAATTTTTTTGATCGCGATTGCCTAAATATTAACTTTATCCCAACATGATCGCCGATCGCGCTGCAACGGCAGTGAAACAAACTCAGGAGCGAAAATGATTACACTGTGGGGACGTAATAACTCGACCAACGTGAAGAAAGTACGCTGGGTGCTGGAGGAGTTGGAACTGCCTTATCAGCAGATCCTCGCCGGGCTGGAGTTTGGTCTCAATCATGACCCGGAATATCTGGCGATGAACCCGAACGGGCTGGTGCCGCTGTTAAAGGACGATGCCACCGGGGTGGTGTTGTGGGAATCAAATACCATTATTCGCTATCTTGCCGCCCAGTACGGCGTTGACCGCCTGTGGCTGGCCGCGCCGGCGCAGCGCGCGCAAGGGGAAAAGTGGATGGACTGGTCCAACGGCACGCTCTCTCCCGCCCATCGCCCGGTGTTAATGGGTCTGGTCAGGACGCCGCCGGAGCAACGTGACCCGGCGGTCATCGCCGCGGGGATCAGCGCCTGTGAATCGCTGTTCGCCATGCTTGATGACGAACTGGCCAAAATGCCGTGGCTCTCCGGCGAACAGTTCGGCCTTGGCGATATTGCTGTCGCTCCCTTCGTCTACAATCTGTTGTCGATCCTCGATAGCTGGCAACCTCGGCCCCATCTGCAGCGCTGGTATCAGCAGATTAGCCAACGCCCTGCCTGGCGCGAAGTAGTGCAGATCCCGGTGACCTGAGGTTAAGTCTCCGGACTCAACCGCAATAGCTCGCCGTTAGACTCGTCGGTTAAGACGTACAGATAGCCGTCGGGTCCCACGCGAACGTCGCGGATGCGTTTCCCGCGCGCCTCCAGCAGGCGCTCCTCCTCGCGGACCTGATTGCCGTCCACCGCCAGGACAATTAGCGATGTCTCCTTCAGCGCGCCGATAAACAGCTTATGCTGCCACTGAGGAAAGGTCTGCGCCGCGTAAAAGGCCATCCCGCTCACCCCGGGTGAGACCGGCCAGACATACAGGGGAGGCTCGGTCCCCGGTACCATTTTGCCCTTCGCCTCCGGGATCGGCTGACCGCTGTAGTTAATGCCGTGCGTCGCCAGCGGCCAGCCGTAATTTTTACCCGCCTGCGGAATATTAATTTCATCTCCGCCGCGCGGGCCATGCTCGTTCAGCCACAGCGCCCCGCTCCACGGATTCATCGCCATCCCCTGCGGGTTGCGGATGCCGTAGGCCCAGATCTCCGGCCTCACGTCGGCTCGGCCAGCAAAGGGATTATCCGGCGGAATGCCCCCGGTCTCCGTCAGGCGGACCACTTTTCCCTGCAGCTTGCCGAGATCCTGAGCGGTGGCGCGCTGATTATTCTCTCCCAGACCGATAAACAAATATCCTTTGCCGTCGAACACCAGCCTGCCGCCGAAATGATTGCCGATGGAGAGCTTCGGCTGCTGGCGAAACACTACGGTAAAGTTCGTCAGCTGCGTGGCATCCGGGTTCAACTGCCCGTAGCCCACTGCGGTGCCCGCCTTACCGCTGGCGTCCCTTTCCGCATAGCTTAGCCACACCCGCCGCGACTGGGCGAAATCCGGCGCCAGCGCAACGTCCAGTAGGCCGCCCTGGCCGTTGGCCCACACCTGCGGCACGCCGGATATCGGCGCCGACAGGCCTTTACCGGGTTGCCAGCGCTTGAGCTCGCCGCCGCGCAGGGTAATCAACATGCTCTGATCGTCAGGGAGAAACGCCAGGCCCCACGGATGGGCCAGCCGGTTTTGCAATACCTCCACCCGTACCGCAGCCTGGCTCAGGGCTGGCAGCGCTAAGGCGCTCAATATCAACAGCAGCGGGATCGGACGCATGGCATTCTCCTTTCGTCAGCTCTGCGCTAAAGGGTAGCCAGCGGGGAAATATGCGCGGGGATTTTTACATAACCTTTAACAGGGGAAGCGTCCACTTCCCCTGGGTTGCAGCCGATCAGGCATGGGTGATTGGCGCCAATTTATTCAGTTTATGAATATTTGAAGTCAATCCCGTCAGACAGCGTTCTAGCTTCTCTACGTTAACAGCGATGTATAGCGGACAATCATGATGCCCACTCATCAGGCATAGTGCAGCGGCGGCGATGGACTCGCCGGCCAGTCGAAGGGTATCCCTCTCCTCCGGTGAAATGGCATTCTGCAGACGCGGCGCCTGCGCACGCATTTCACGGCATAGCTCAAACAAATTATCACGCAGATGGTCATTTTCGCTGACTGACATATAGCCTTTGGCCTTTCGCAGCTGCAGATAGGCATCAATATCGATATTGGCATTGATGAGCTTCTGCAAAAGGTGGCGGTATAGTCTGTCAACGGTCATCACGTTTCCTCCTCTGTCGTCCTTCACCCTTTTCATAATACGGTTATTTTTTGTTCAAAATGATGCGCCAGGTCAATAATCCCCAGGACTTTAACATCATTTACAATGCGGCAACTTCATCGCATTGTAGGGTATATAACAATAATGATGTTATACGATCACAATTAATTTCATAAAGAAATTAATAAATGAAAAATGGTAAATAAAGACAGGAATAGTGCAACAAAGATCACAATACCTTACAAATCCTGTTGCACCATCGGCAATCCAGATGCCATAACAAATCATTAATGTAATACGTATAACATTTAAGAAAAACAGCGAACGCGCACCGTGGATCGCTGATAATCTCTCTGCTCGTTTGCAAGGAACTGAACCATGACGTCCGGTAAAAGAAACTACCTGCTGTTGAGTCTTTTCGATTTCCTCTACCTGTTCGCCTGGTCGTCGACCATGGCTTTCTTTGTCATCTGGACCACCCAGCATCTTGGTATCAGCGCCACGAAGACCGGCCTGCTTTACTCGGTCAATGCTTTTATCGCCCTGCTGATGCAGCCTTTCTTCGGCTACATTTCCGATAAGTTCGGCCTGAAAAAACGCCTTATCTGGCTGCTGATCGCCCTGCTTCTGCCGATAGGCCCCTTCTTTATCTATGTTTACGCGCCGCTGTTGGTACATAACTTTTGGTTTGGCGCGCTGCTGGGGGGGATCTATCTGGGGATTATCTTTAACTCTGGCTGTGGGGTAATCGACTCTTACATCGATAAGATTTCCCGGCGCTACCAGTTCGAATATGGTCGGGTGCGGATGTGGGGCTCGTTAGGCTGGGCAGCGGCGGCCTGGATTGTGGGTAAATATATCGACAGCAATCCTAATCTGGCTTTCTGGCTCGCCAGCCTCGCCATCGTCATCGCCGCCATCTGCTTTATGCTGACCAAAATCGAATTAACCGACGCCGATGTGGCGCGAAGCGAATCGCTGAAGGTCTCCCATGCCCTTGAGCTGGCGAAGAATGGTCAGTTCTGGATGCTGCTGCTCTTTACCCTGTTCGTCACGCAGATTTACGATACCTACGATCAGCAGTTTGCCCAGTACTTCTCGCTACAGTTCCCGACGCCCGAGGAAGGCAACCGCTGGTATGGGATCCTCGCTTCTGTCCAGGTCTGTGGCGAAACCCTGTTCCTCTGCCTGATGCCATGGTTTGTTAACCGGACCGGCGCCAAATGGGCGCTGATCATCGCCGGGCTGATTATGTCAGTACGTATTGTCGGGTCAGCCGTGCCCCTCGGCCCGGTGTGGATTGGCGCGATGAAAATGATGCATGCTCTGGAGAAACCGTTGATTCTGGTATCGGTCTTTAAATTCATCGCCGCCAACTTCGACCACAAGCTCTCTTCAACGGTCTATTTGCTGGTGCTGTTCGTCGCCTCGATCGCCACCGCCATTTACTCTCCACTAGCAGGCTATCTGTACGATACCATTGGCTTCGCCAACACCTATCTGATCCTCGGGGGGATCGCCGGGCTCTTTACCCTGATCTCTATCTTCACGCTGCAGGATAAGCGCGAACCGAAAAAACCCGGCGCCACGCCCTCCAGGGCCGTGACGACGGCGCAATAAGCCTCCCGCCCAACCGCCGCGCCGGGCGCTACACATTGCGCGCGACTAACGGCTTTTGCAGGAGCGTTTCCAGCACCCGCAGCGGCGAGAGCTGTGGGTGACTCATCGCTTTCACTGGTAACAGAAAGGTCTGCTCAAGCAGATACTGGCCGCGCATCGCGGCGTGAGGGGTCTGATCGGAAAAGCAGATCCAGGTGCTGCCGGCGGCAAAGTCGATCTCCTGCTGCGCCCCCTGTCGTTGGTACTCAGGGGCGCTTTTCATCGCATCGTGCAGGGCCAACATCAAATGATCGTAATGGCTACGCCGGGTTTTGGTGATCCCGAGCGCGGCCTGCAGCCAGGCGCCTAGCGGCGACCAACGTTTCAGCTGCGGCAGAAAGCGCGCCGCGAGGGTATCGAAATGCTCACCTGTCCGCCAGGTTCGCGGTTCACCGCGGGGGTGAATGTTGCAAAAGATGCGCAAAATACGGTCGCCATTGACCGGTCGCGACGGAAAAGCATCTACATGCAGGCGGGAGTCATCTTTGCGCCAGGAAGTCGTTTCCCGCCAGGCGGTGATGGGATGCAGGCGCAGGCTGGTTTGCGGATGGTGCAGCGCCTCGCCATAGCCTGGCAATAACGCGTCTATCAGCTGCAGCGTCATCTGGTGGTAACGCGCCATCAGCCGGGCGACGGCAGTCGTTTTCTGCTTATCCGCCACACCTCTGAGCGTGCGGGTGTCGGGTTGATAGCTGATATTCTTGCGCCGCGGCGCAACCAGCTCAGGGGTCAGCAACGCCTGCTCCGCGGCGGTTAATGAAAACGCCAGCTGCGGCAGATAGAGCACATTCCCCTGCTCAAGAGAGTGTTGGATCTGCGGCGGCTGCGGGGGGATCTCCAGATTACTGAATGGCAGGGTGGCTATCGCCACCGGGGAGCCTGTTGGTGTCATTTCCTTGCCTCTTCTCCTCGCAGTCATCGAGGTATTTAGTAAAGAAATTGTTATCATTTTGTAGATTACAACGTAAATGATGGGCGTTTTTATCAGGAATGGCGGTTTTGACCCGGCGCTGAAGCCCACGCACTCCTTATCCGAGCGCTTTTTCACCATTAACCGCGACGGAGCTATACTCTTTTTCGCAAAGATCTGTAGAATTCCTGCCCTGACCATTCCAATAATTGAACACTTTTTAAGCTATGAGCAATGTCACGCACCAGCCGAAAATCGGCTTCGTCTCCCTGGGCTGCCCGAAAAACCTCGTGGACTCAGAGCGTATCCTGACCGAACTGCGCACCGAAGGTTATGACGTCGTACCGACTTACGACAACGCCGATATGGTGATCGTTAACACCTGCGGCTTTATTGATAGCGCTGTGCAGGAATCGCTGGAAGCGATTGGCGAAGCGTTGAAAGAGAATGGCAAGGTGATCGTCACCGGCTGTCTCGGCGCGAAAGAGGATCAGATCCGCGAAGTTCACCCGAAGGTGCTGGAGATCACCGGTCCGCACAGCTATGAGCAGGTGCTGGAGCACGTCCACCACTATACGCCGAAGCCGAAGCACAACCCATTCCTGAGCCTGGTGCCGGAACAGGGCGTTAAGCTGACCCCGCGTCACTATGCCTACTTAAAAATTTCCGAAGGCTGCAACCATCGCTGTACCTTCTGCATTATTCCGTCCATGCGCGGCGATCTGGTGAGCCGTCCAATTGGCGAAGTGCTGGCGGAAGCCAAACGCCTCGCTGACGCCGGCGTGAAAGAGCTGCTGGTGATTTCGCAGGACACCTCTGCCTACGGCGTCGACGTTAAGCACCGCACCGGCTTCCACAACGGTATGCCGGTGAAGACCAGCATGGTCAGTCTGTGCGAAGAGCTGGCGAAGCTCGGCATCTGGGTGCGCCTGCACTATGTCTATCCGTACCCACACGTTGACGATGTGATCCCGCTGATGGCGGAAGGCAAAATTCTGCCGTACCTCGATATTCCGCTGCAGCACGCCAGCCCGCGTATTCTGAAGCTGATGAAGCGTCCAGGTTCCGCGGATCGCCAGCTGGCACGCATTAAGCAGTGGCGTGAAATTTGCCCGGATCTGACCCTGCGCTCCACCTTTATCGTGGGCTTCCCGGGCGAAACGGAAGAAGATTTCCAGATGCTGCTCGACTTCCTGAAAGAGGCGCGTCTCGACCGCGTCGGTTGCTTCAAATACAGCCCGGTTGAAGGCGCTACCGCCAATGAGCTGGCGGATCAGGTGCCGGAAGAGGTGAAAGAAGAGCGCTGGAACCGCTTTATGCAGCTGCAGCAGCAGATCTCTGCCGAGCGCCTGCAGGAAAAAGTGGGCCGCGAAATTCTGGTGCTGGTAGATGAAGTTGATGAAGAAGGCGCGATTGGCCGCAGCATGGCCGACGCTCCGGAAATCGACGGCGCGGTGTATCTGAACGGCGAAACCCGCGTTAAGCCGGGCGACGTGGTGCGGGTGAAAGTCGAGCATGCCGACGAATACGACCTGTGGGGTACCCGGGTCTAGTCCAACTATCCGGATAGCGGCTTATCGCATTCCCCAGCCTACGGGGTCCTCCCGTAGGCTCATCCCCCCAGGCGCAGCGTCGCCAGCAAGCATTGATTACCTCCCTGGCAACCCTGTTACACCGTTATTTTGCCGGGTGGCGCTACGCTTACCCGGCCTACGAGGTCCAGACCCAATATGTGAATCGCCCCCGGACATGGGGCCGCTGAAACTGCCGGTGCTGGCCGAATCCCGGGGGTACAGAGGGCGGCGGCGACTGGCCGCTCCCTGCGCCATGAGAAGCATAACGCAGGCGATTAACCGGGAGCGCAAACTACGCTGAAGCCACAGATAACATAAACAACCACACTGCAAGTGCTCCCCCTCACCCTGGCCCTCTCCCGGAGGGAGAGGGAACCGTCCGGCAGTCGTTTCCGCCGCTCCCTGCGCCATGAGAGGCATAACGCAGGCGATTAACCGGGAGCGCAAACTACGCTGAAGCCACAAATAACATAAAGGGCCGCACGGCGGTGCTTTCCCTCGCCCTACCCCTTTAACTTCGGATCCAGCGCATCGCGCAGGCCATCGCCCAGCAGATTAAACGCCAGCACAGTCACGAATATCGCCACCGCAGGAAACAGCGCCACATGCGGGGACATCACCATATCCGCCCGCGCCTCGTTAAGCATCGCGCCCCACTCCGGGGTGGGCGGCTGCGCGCCAAGGCCGAGAAAAGACAGGCTGGCCGCCGAAATAATCGATACCCCAATGCGCATGGTGAAATAAACCACGATCGACGACACCGTCCCCGGCAGGATGTGGTTGAAGAGAATGGTGGCGTCGCTGGCGCCGATGCTGCGCGCCGATTCAATAAAGGTCTGCTGCTTCAGAACCAGCGTATTGCCGCGCACCAGACGGGCAAACGCCGGGATCGAGAAGATCGCCACGGCGATGATCACGTTGGCCATCCCGCTGCCCATGACGGCGACCACCGCAATCGCCAGCAGGATCCCCGGAAAAGCGAACAGCACGTCGCAAAGTCGCATAATGAGCCGGTCCCACCAGCCCTCATAGTACCCGGCCAGCAGCCCCAGCACCGTGCCGATGGCCGCGCCAATCAGCACCGCCAGTACCCCGGCAGCCAGCGAGATCTGCGCCCCGACCAGCACCCGGCTGAAGATATCGCGTCCCAGGGAGTCGACACCGAACCAGTGCACCAGCGAAGGCCCCTCGTTAAGCCGGTCATAGTCGAAATAATTTTCCGCATCGTACGGCGCTATCCAGGGGGCAATGACGGCTATCACAATCAGCAATAGCACGAAAATACCGGCGCCCATCGCCACCGGCTGGCGACGAAAGCGTCGCCAGAACTCATGCCATGGGGTATGGATCTCGCCGGGTTTGATACCCGGCATGGCGTTCAGCGCCGCCTGCCTTCTCCAGTTAAGCAATCGCACCTTACTTATACCTGATAGCTGGGTTTATGGCCGCGTACAGCACATCCACCACTAAATTGATAAGAATAAACTCCAGCGAAAAGAGCAATACTTCCGCCTGAATCACCGGGTAATCGCGCATCTCCACCGAATCGACCAACAGTCGGCCCAGCCCCGGCCAGTTAAACACCTTTTCCACGACGATCGACCCGCCGAGCAGAAAACCAAACTGCAGCCCCATCATGGTCACCACCGGGATCATCGCATTGCGCAGGCCATGCTTGAGCACCACCCACGTTTCGCTCACCCCTTTCGCCCGCGCGGTACGCATATAGTCTTCATGCAACACATCAACGAAAGACGCGCGGGTAAAGCGCGCCATGACCGCCGCCACCGCCGCGCCAAGGGTCAACGACGGCAAAATATAGTGCCGCCAGCTGTCGGCCCCCACCGTCGGCAGCCAGCCCAGCTCAACCGAAAACACCTGCATCAGCAGCATGCCGAGAGCAAAAGCCGGAAACGAAATGCCGCTCACCGCCAGCGCCATTCCCAGACGGTCGGGCCAGCGATTACGCCACACCGCGGCCGCGATCCCCGCCGCCATCCCGAACAGTACCGCCCAGCTCATGCTGGCCAGCGTCAGCCACAGCGTCGGCATAAAGCGGCTGGCTATCTCACTGGCAACGGGGCGCCGCGAGGCCATGGAAATGCCAAAATCACCGCGCAGCGCGTTGGTGATATAGTGCCAGAACTGAACATGCAGCGGCTGGTCAAGCCCCAACTGCTGACGCACCATCGCCACCACCTGGGCATCAGCCTCCGGTCCGGCAATCAGCCGCGCCGGGTCACCGGGCAGCATATGCACAAACAAAAACACCAGCACCGCGACGATAAGCAGAGTGGGGATCAGTCCCAGCAGGCGCTTAATCACATAATTCAGCATCGCTCCCTCCCATTCCGGGAGAGAGGACGCATGAAGATGAACATGATCACGGCGTCAGGTCCGCCTGTTCGAAGCTAAAGCCGGTATCCGGCTGGATATAGAAACCGGTGAGGTTCTTGCTGTGGGCGGAGACCAGTTTCTCGACCACCAGCGGCACCCACGGCGACTCTTTCCAGATAATATCCTGTGCCTCTTTATAGAGTTTGGTTTTCTCTTGCGGGTCGGTGGTTTTCAGCGCCTCGCTCAGCGCGTTATCTACCTGCGGATTGCTGTAAAACGCGGTATTAAACAGGGTCGGCGGCCAGTTTTGCGAGGCGAACAGCGGCGACAGCGCCCAGTCGGCTTCCCCGGTGGAGGCGGACCAGCCGGTATAGAACATCCGTACCCCGCTCTCTTTCTGCCCTTTACCTTCCACTTCCGCCGCCCGCTGGCCGGCGTCCATCGCCGTCACCTGCGCCTTAATCCCCACCTGCGCCAGCTGCTGCTGGGTGAACTGCAGCACTTTCTGCGCAGTGCTGTGGTTATGAGATGACCACAGCGTGGTGCTGAAACCGTTAGGGTAGCCCGCCTCTTTCAGCAGCTGGCGCGCTTTCGCCGGATCGTAGGGCCAGGCGGTGTAGGTCTGGGCATAGGCGATCGACGGCGGCACCACTCCGGTCGCCGGGGTGGCGTATCCGGCGAACGCTACCTTCACCAGCGCCTGACGGTTAATCGCATAGTTGATAGCTTCACGCACCTTCGGATTATCGAACGGCTTCTGCGTGACGTTCATGCTAATGTAGCGCTGCATGATCGACGGGCTGGCCACCAGCTCCAGTTTGCTGTTTTTCGCCAGCAGCGGCGCCTGTTCGTAAGGGATCGGGAAGGCGAACTGCGCCTCGCCGGTCTGCAGCATCGCCGCCCGGGTATTGTTATCGACCACCGGACGCCAGGTGATGGAGTCCAGCTTCGGCAGGCCCGGCTGCCAGTAGCCATCGAACTTGCTGACCTTCACGAAATCTGTCTGGTTCCAGGTGTCGAGCTTATACGGCCCGGTACCCACCGGATGGAAGCCAATATCCTTGCCATATTTTTTCAGCGCCGCCGGCGAAATCATCGCCGTCGCCGGATGGGCGAGAATGTTTATAAACGCCGAGAAGGGTTGCTTCAGGGTAATTTTCACCGTGGTCGGATCGACCGCTTCGGTGCTGGCGATATTTTTATACAGGTTATAGCGCTTGAGATGGTTATCCGGGTTACTCGCGCGGTCGAGGTTCGCCTTGACCGCCTCGGCGTTAAAGTCGGTACCATCCTGGAATTTCACCCCGCTGTGCAGCTTGATGGTATACACCAGGCCATCTGGTGACACGGTATAGCTCTCGGCAAGCACGTTTTGCAGCTTCATCTCTTTATCAAGGCCGAACAGGCCTTGATAAAAGGACTTCGCCACCGCCTGCGACAGGGTGTCGTTGGCGTCATAGGGATCGAGCGTCGTGAAGTTAGACCCGACCGCCACCACCACATCTTTAGCGGCAAAAGCGGGGGCGCTTGCCAGGGCTGCCGCGATACTCAGCGCCAGCCACCATTTGCGCGAAACAGGTTGTGTCATCGTGTTCTCCTGAAAAGGTGCGTTATGTGTTGTTATGTTCAGCCCAGCACATCGGCGGATTCGCGGGCGACGAAATGGCCCGGCCCTACCTGCTGCAATGGCGCGCTGGCGATCTCTTCGCCCCGCTTATAGATATTCCCCGGGACATCATCAGACAGCAGGATCCGCTGCGGATGGCGATAGGTCGGGTCGGCGACCGGTACGGCAGCCATCAGCTTACGCGTATAAGGATGTTGGGGGTTTTCAAACACCGCGCGGCGCGGACCAATTTCGACAATCCGACCGCGGTACATCACCGCCACGCGGTGGCTGATGCGCTCCACCACCGCCATATCATGGGAAATAAACAGAAACGCGATGCCCATCTCGCGCTGAAGGTCGAGCATCAAATTGATAATCTGCGCCCGGATGGAGACATCCAGGGCCGATACCGACTCATCGGCTATCACCACCTTCGGATTCAGCGCCAGCGCGCGGGCAATGCAGATCCGCTGCCGCTGGCCACCGGAAAAGGCGTGAGGGTAGCGCCAGGCATGCTCCGGCTGCAGCCCCACCCGCTTCAGCAGCCAGGCAACCCGCTCCCGCGCCGCCTCGCCGTGCAGCAGGCCATGCACCCGTAGCGGCTCCATGATCGAGTCACCGACCGTCTGACGCGGATCAAGCGAGGCGTAAGGATCCTGAAAAATAAATTGAATATTACGCCGCAGAGACTGCAGCTTGCTGCCGGAGAGCGTATCAATCCGTTGGCCGTCGAAGGTAATAGTGCCTCCCTGGGTCTCGACCAGTCTCAGTAGCGCCCGGCCGGTAGTCGACTTGCCGCAGCCGGATTCGCCCACCAGCGACAGGGTTTCCCCCGGCCAGAGATCAAAACTCACCTTCTCCACCGCATGCACTTCGCGCGTCACGCGGTTGAGCAGCCCACCGCGCACCGGAAAACGGACCTCCAGGTCACGCACCTGCAGGATCGGCTCGCCGGCGACCACCGTATCTGGCGTTTCGCTCTCTGCCAGCGGCTGGCCCGGCAGCGGAAAGCGGCGCGGTAAATTCCGGCCGCGCATCTCCCCCAGCCGTGGGACCGCCGCCAACAGTGACTGAGTATAAGGGTGCTGCGGTGAACGAAAGATCTCCTCGACGCTGCCGGTCTCTACCGCCTCACCGCGATACATCACCAGCACCCGATCGGCGATATCAGCCACAACGCCCATATCGTGGGTGATAAAGATCACCCCCATCGCCATCTCCTTTTGCAGGACAGCAATAAGCTGCAGAATTTGCGCCTGAATGGTGACATCCAGCGCGGTGGTTGGCTCATCGGCAATCAACACCGCCGGCCGACAGGAGAGCGCCATGGCAATCATCACCCGCTGGCGCATGCCACCGGAGAGCTGGTGCGGATAGCGCGAGAGCATCTCTTGCGCCTGGGGGATACGCACCTGGTCGAGCATTTTTTTCGCCGCGCGCAGCGCCTCTTCGCGCCCCAACCCCTGGTGCAGGCGCAGGGATTCGGCGATTTGTTCACCGATGGTAAAGACCGGATTCAGCGAGGTCATTGGCTCCTGAAAAATCATGGCCAGATCCGCCCCGCGTACCCGGCGCATCTCGGCGTCCGTTTGCTCATTGAGCGCGATCACCTGCCGGTTACGCCGTCGCAGCCACAGCCCCTCGCTGCTCACTTCGCTGCTGGCGGCGTCAAGCAAACGCATCAGCGCCAGGGCGGTCACCGATTTTCCCGAACCGGACTCACCCACTATCGCCAGCGTCTCGCCGCGGCGCAGACTGAAGGAAAGCTGACGCACGGCCTGCACCTCGGGTGCATCCTGCTGGCGGAACGCGACGTTCAGGTTGCGCACCACCAGCACTTCGCAGGTATCCGTTTCGTGAGTTTGCGGCACTCTCCCTCTCCCTTGTTCTATTCGCGATAAATGCCAATGGTCGGCGTATCGCCGGCATAGCACCAGGCGCGGTACATGCCTTCACTGTTAAACGGTAAAACGACATTGCCTTCGCGATCGACGGCAATCAACCCGCCACTGCCGCCGAGAGCCGGCAGTTTCTCCATTACCACTCGTTCGCAAGCGGTGTAAAGACTCAGCTGACCGTACTCCATCAGAGCGGCAATGTCGTAGGCCGCCAGGGTACGCATAAAGACTTCGCCGGTGCCGGTGCAGGAGACCGCCACGCTGGCATTGTTGGCATAGCATCCCGCGCCCGGCAACGGGCTGTCGCCGACGCGTCCGGGCAGTTTGTTGGTCATGCCGCCGGTGGAGGTCGCCGCCGCCAGATTGCCGGCCAGATCGAGCGCCACCGCGCCGACGGTGCCCATTTTCTGGCGTTCGTCGAGCGGAGCGGCGTGGTGGTCGAGGATAATCTCTCCGTCCGCTTTCGCCTCCTGCAGCTGCAGCAGCCTTTCAGGAGTGGAAAAGAGATCGTTATCCACGCGCGCCATCCCGTGGGAGAAGGCAAAATTTTCTGCCCCCTCGCCGATCAGCAGCACGTGCGGGCTCTTCTCCAGCACCAGACGCGCCGCCAGCACCGGGTTACGCAAATGTTTGACCCCAGCCACTGCCCCCGCCTGCAGGCTGTAGCCATCCATTACGCAGGCATCCAGCTCGTGGGTTTGATCGCGGGTAAATACCGCGCCCATCCCGGCGTTAAACAGCGGGCACTCTTCCAGCAGCCGAACGGCCTCGGTCACGGCATCCAGCGCACTGGCGCCCGCGGCCAACATTTTCTGCCCGCTTTCGACGATAGTCGACAGCGCCGCTACGTATTCCCGCTCTCGCTCCGGCGTCATCTGCGCGCGGCAAATCGCCCCTGCGCCGCCGTGAATTGCTATAACCGCCTTGCCCATTTCGCCAGTCCTTAACGATGAAGTGGATAGCCCCTGCCCTGTCGTACCGCGTCGCGGCGCCGGTCACGTCATGAATAAGGGTATTGATATCATTATATTGCTGAATGTCTTATACAATTTTTGAATATAGAAAGAGCGGCGGGCGATGTAAAGCCTCGTACCCAGGTGGCATACTGCCCGCGCTGCTTTTCTGCCATAATAGGCGTTTTCGCTGTTTTGCCCGCAGGAGTGACCCATGGATTTTACCGCCGGACTGATGCCGCTCGACACAGCCCTCACCCAGATGCTCGATCGTATTACGCCGCTGAGCGCGACGGAAACTGTACCGCTGTTGCAGGCCTTCTCGCGCGTCACCGCCCATGACATCGTCTCCCCGCTGGATGTTCCCGGCTTTGATAACGCAGCGATGGATGGCTATGCCGTCCGGCTGAACGACCTTCGCGATGGTGCCGCGCTGCCGGTCGCTGGTAAGGCCTTTGCCGGCCAACCGTTTCACGAGACCTGGCCGGCGGGTACCTGTATCCGCATCATGACCGGCGCGCCGGTGCCTGTAGACTGCGATGCGGTGGTGATGCAGGAAGAGACCGAACAGAGTGACAGCGGCGTGCGCTTTACCGCGCCGGTAAAAGCCGGGCAGCATATTCGCCGTCGCGGAGAAGATATCGCCCACGGCGCGGTGGTCTTCCCTGCGGGAACCCCGTTGACAGTGGCCGAGCTGCCGGTGCTGGCCTCGCTGGGCATTGCCGAGGTCGAGGTGGTGCGCAAGGTTCGCGTCGCGGTCTTCTCGACCGGCGATGAGCTGCAGCTGCCGGGTCAACCGCTTGGCGACGGCCAGATTTACGATACCAACCGTCTGGCGGTGCACCTGATGCTGCAAGAGCTGGGCTGCGAAGTCATTAATCTCGGCATTATTCCTGACGACCCAGCGAAGCTTCGCGACGCCTTTATCGCCGCCGACCAGCAGGCCGACGTGGTCATCAGCTCCGGTGGCGTCTCGGTGGGCGAAGCCGACTACACCAAAACCATTCTTGAAGAACTGGGCGAAATCGGCTTCTGGAAGCTGGCAATCAAGCCGGGCAAACCCTTCGCCTTCGGCAAGCTCAGCAGCAGCTGGTTCTGCGGCCTGCCGGGCAACCCGGTTTCCGCCACCGTTACCTTCTGTCAGCTGGTGCAGCCGCTGCTGGCGAAGCTCTCTGGCAAGCACGGCCCGCTTCAGGCAACCCGCCTGCGGGTCCGCGCCGCCACGCGGCTGAAAAAGTCCCCGGGCCGCCTCGATTTTCAGCGCGGTATTTTGCAGCGCAACCCCGACGGCGAGCTGGTGGTGACCACCACCGGCCATCAGGGCTCGCACATATTTAGTTCCTTCAGCCTCGGCAATTGCTTTATCGTGCTCGAGCGTGAGCGCGGCCACGTTGAAGCAGGCGAATGGGTCGAGGTCGAAACGTTCAGTCACCTGTTTGGGGGGCTGTAATGACCGTGGAGCTGAGCGATGAAGAGATGCTGCGCTATAACCGGCAGATCGTCTTGCGCGGTTTTGACTTTGACGGCCAGGAGCGGTTAAAGGCTGCTCGCGTGCTGGTGGTCGGCCTCGGCGGGCTTGGCTGCGCCGCCGCCCAGTATCTGGCCGCCGCCGGGGTGGGTCAGCTCACCCTGCTCGATTTCGATACCGTCTCGCTGTCCAATCTCCAGCGTCAGACGCTGCACAGCAACGCCACCCTCGGCCAGCCGAAGGTGGATTCCGCCCGCGAGGCGCTGGCGCACATTAATCCGCACGTTCATCTGGTGCCGCTCAATGCCTTGCTGGATGAGACGGCGTTGGCGGTGCAGATTGCCGATCACGATCTGGTGCTCGACTGCACCGACAACGTCGACATTCGTAACCAGCTCAACGCCGGCTGTTTCCAGCACACCATCCCGCTGGTCTCCGGGGCGGCGATCCGCATGGAAGGGCAGATCAGCGTCTTCACGTATCAGGAGGGCGAACCCTGCTACCGCTGCCTGAGCCGGCTGTTCGGCGAAAATGCCCTCACCTGCGTCGAAGCCGGGGTAATGGCCCCGCTGGTGGGCACTATCGGTTCGCTGCAGGCGATGGAGGCCATTAAACTGCTGACCGGCTACGGTACCCCTGCCCGCGGAAAAATCGTGATGTACGATGCCATGACCTGTCAGTTTCGCGAAATGAAGCTGATGCGTCACCCGCAGTGCGAGGTCTGCGGCGCGCATTAACCCCCCACCACCGGCAACGAAAGTCGCCGGTGGTTTTGTGACCTCTCTCGTTATTTTCTCCCCGCTGGCTCATCCCCCTCTCGCTTGTTGATTTACGTCAATATAACTTTCATTCGAAAGTGTTTTTATATTCATACGCAAACAAGAGGGTAAACCATGATCTTCAACATCCAGCGCTATTCCACCCATGACGGCCCAGGGATCCGCACCGTCGTCTTCCTGAAAGGCTGCTCGCTGGGCTGCCGCTGGTGCCAGAACCCGGAAAGCCGCGCCCGCAGCGAAGATCTGCTGTATGACCCGCGCCTGTGTCTGGCCGGCTGCGATCTGTGCCAGCAGGCAGCGCCGGAGGTTATCACCCGCACCCTGGATGGCCTGATCATTCATCGGCAAAACGTTAACGACAAGCATATTACCGCGCTGCGCGACTGCTGCCCCACGACCGCGCTGACGGTCTGCGGCGAGGAAAAAAGCGTCGAAGCGATCATGGCGACGGTGCTGCGTGATAAACCATTCTACGATCGCAGCGGCGGCGGTATTACGCTTTCCGGCGGCGAACCCTTTATGAACCCGACGCTGGCGCAGGCGTTGTTCGAAGCAAGCCATCGGGCAGGTATTCACACCGCCGTCGAAACCTGCCTGCACGTGCCGTGGAAATACATTGAACCGTCTTTACCCTTTGTCGACCTGTTTCTCGCCGATCTGAAGCACGTCGACGAGGCCATTTTCCAGCAGTGGACCGACGGCAGCGCCCGCCGGGTACTGGATAACCTGCAGCGTCTGGCGCAGGCAGGGAAAAAAATGATTATTCGCGTGCCGTTAATCCAGGGATTCAACGCCAGCGAAGACGACATTAGCGCCATTATCAATTTTGCTGCCGACCGTTTACAGGTCAGCGAGATCCATTTCCTGCCGTACCACACGCTGGGAATGAATAAATACCAATTACTCAGTCAGCCCTATACCGCACCGGACAAACCGCTGGATGCTCCTGAGCTGCTCGCCTTTGCGCAGAATTACGCGCAAAGCAAGGGGCTAACGGCGATCTTACGAGGATAACCTTATGACTACCCTGAAACTCAACACCCTCAGCGCCCGCATCCAGGCCCATAAAATGGCGCTGGTGCATATCGTCAAGCCGCCAGTTTGTACCGAGCGCGCCCGCCACTATACGGAGATGTATCAGCAGCATCTCGATAAACCGATCCCGGTGCGCCGTGCGCTGGCGCTGGCTCACCATCTGGCGGAGCGCACCATCTGGATCAAGCACGACGAACTGATCGTCGGCAACCAGGCCAGCGAAGTGCGCGCTGCGCCGATTTTCCCGGAATACACCGTCAGCTGGATTGAGAAAGAGATCGACGATCTCGCCGACCGCCCGGGCGCCGGCTTCTCGGTCAGCGAAGAGAACAAACGCGTACTGCATGAAGTGTGTCCATGGTGGCGCGGCCAGACCGTGCAGGACCGTTGCTACGGTATGTTTACCGATGAGCAAAAGGCGCTGCTCGCCACCGGCATTATTAAGGCGGAAGGCAATATGACCTCCGGCGATGCTCACCTCGCGGTCAACTATTCCTTGCTGCTGGAGAAAGGGCTCGACGGGATGCGCGCGAAAGTCGCCGAACGCCGGTCGCGCATTAACCTGACGGTGCTGGAAGACCTGCACGGCGAGCAATTCCTGAAAGCGATTGATATCGTGCTGGAAGCCGTGAGCGATCACAGCAAACGCTTCGCCGCGCTGGCACGCGAAATGGCGGCAAAAGAGGCGCGCGAACAGCGTCGCGACGAACTGCTGACGATCGCTGAAAACTGTGAAGTCATCGCCCATGAGCCGCCGAAAACCTTCTGGCAGGCGCTGCAGTTGTGCTACTTCATTCAGCTGATCCTGCAAATTGAATCCAATGGTCACTCGGTTTCCTTTGGCCGCATGGACCAGTATCTCTATCCGTACTACCGCCGCGACGTTGAGTTGCAACAATCGCTGGATCGCGAACAGGCCATTGAGCTGCTGCACAGCTGCTGGCTGAAGCTGCTGGAGGTCAACAAGATCCGCTCCGGCTCACACTCCAAGGCCTCTGCTGGCAGCCCGCTGTACCAGAACGTCACCATTGGCGGCCAGAATCTGGTAGACGGTAAACCACAGGACGCGGTCAATCCGCTGTCGTATGCCATCCTTGAATCCTGCGGTCGCCTGCGTTCTACCCAACCGAACCTCAGCGTGCGCTACCACGCCGGGATGAGCAACGACTTCCTCGACGCCTGCGTCCAGGTGATCCGCTGCGGTTTCGGTATGCCAGCATTCAACAATGACGAGATCGTGATCCCGGAATTCATTAAGTTGGGCATCGAGCCGCAGGACGCCTACGATTACGCCGCCATCGGCTGTATCGAAACCGCGGTCGGCGGCAAATGGGGCTACCGCTGCACCGGCATGAGCTTCATTAACTTCGCGCGAGTGATGCTGGCGACGCTGGAAGGCGGCCGCGATGCCACCAGCGGCGAGGTGTTCCTGCCACAGGAGCACGCCCTGTCGAAAGGCAACTTCGCTAACTTCGATCAGGTGCTGGCCGACTGGGACCGTCAGATTCGTTACTACACCCGTAAATCAATTGAGATTGAATATGTGGTCGATACCATGCTTGAGGAGAACGTCCACGATATTCTCTGCTCGGCACTGGTCGACGACTGTATCGAACGGGCGAAGAGCATCAAGCAAGGCGGCGCGAAGTATGACTGGGTTTCCGGCCTGCAGGTGGGCATCGCCAACCTCGGCAACAGCCTGGCGGCGGTGAAAAAACTGGTCTTCGATCAGGGCGCCATCGGCCAACAGGAGCTGGCGAAGGCGCTGGCGGAAGACTTTGCCGGGCTAACTCACGAGCAGTTGCGTCAGCGGTTGATTAACGGCGCACCGAAGTACGGTAACGATGATGACAGCGTCGACGAACTGCTGGCGCGGGCCTACCAGACCTACATCGATGAGCTGAAGCAGTATCACAACCCGCGCTATGGCCGCGGCCCGATTGGCGGCAACTATTACGCCGGCACGTCGTCTATCTCCGCCAACGTTCCGTTCGGCGCGCAGACCATGGCAACACCGGATGGCCGTAAAGCGCACGCTCCGCTGGCAGAAGGAGCCAGCCCGGCCTCCGGTACCGACCATCTGGGACCGACGGCGGTCATCAGTTCAGTGGGTAAACTGCCCACCGGGGCGATCCTCGGCGGCGTGCTGCTTAACCAGAAGCTGAATCCGTCAACGCTGGAGAATGAGGCCGACAAACAGAAGCTGATGGTGCTGCTGCGTACGTTCTTCGAGGTGCATAAAGGCTGGCATATCCAGTACAACATCGTGTCGCGCGACACGCTGCTGGAGGCGAAGAAACATCCTGACCAGTACCGCGATTTAGTGGTCCGCGTCGCTGGATACTCGGCGTTCTTCACCGCCCTGTCGCCGGATACTCAGGACGATATCATCGCCCGTACCGAACATACGCTGTAATCCTTCGTGCCCGCTGGCGCTACGCTTAGCGGGCCCCCCCTGTTCTGCAGGCCGGGTAAGGCAACACCGCCGCCCGGCATTTTCTAATGCGTAAACTTTCATTCGAAATAAATTTGTGCTCCCCATCACATTGTAATTAGAATGTTACTGGTCGAAGTTAAGCCAGGAGCACTCTCTTATGACCGTTAAAGTTATCGTCACCGATATGGACGGAACTTTTCTCAATGACGCCAAGCAGTACGACCGCCCGCGTTTCCTCGCCCAGTTTGCGCAGCTCAGGCAGCAAGGTATTGAATTTGTTGTCGCCAGCGGCAACCAGTACTATCAGCTGATCTCATTTTTCCCGGAAATTCGCGAGCAGATTTCATTCGTCGCAGAAAACGGCGCTCTGGTTTATGAACATGGCAAGCAGCTGTTCCACGGCGAACTGACCCGCCACGAATCACAGGTGGTGATTGGCGAATTGCTCAAAGATCCACAGCTCAACTTTGTCGCCTGCGGCCTGCAGAGCGCCTACGTCAGCGATAAAGCCCCGGATGCCTTCGTCGAGCTGATGGCGAAGCACTACCATCGCCTGCAGCGGGTGAGCGACTATCACGCCATCAACGACACCCTGTTTAAATTCTCGCTTAATCTGCCGGACAGCGAGATCCCGCAGCTGATCGATAAACTCCATGTGTCGCTCGACGGGATCATGAAGCCGGTCACCAGCGGCTTTGGCTTTGTCGATTTGATTATCCCTGGCCTGCATAAAGCCAATGGCATCAGCCGCTTGCTCAAGCGCTGGAACCTTTCGCCGCAGCAGTGCGTCGCCATCGGCGACAGCGGCAATGACGCCGAAATGCTGAAACTGGTGAAATACGCCTTCGCCATGGGTAACGCCGCCGACAGCATCAAGGCTATCGCCGGATACGCTACTGACGATAATAACCATGACGGCGCGCTGAACGTCATTCAGGCCGTCCTCGACAGCTCCGCTCCCTTCAACGACTAACGCTTCACCGGGGTATAGCGCCCCGGCTTTTCCATTTTGTGCGCAACAGCAAGCTTTTAAACTTGCATTAACTCCATTTTAACTTAAATTAACGTTTGTAAGATTTAATACTTTCGAATGAAAGATACAGCGAGGTTATTATGGCTGCTCTCCCGACCCACGAAACACTTCCCGCCGATCACAAAGCGGCGATTCGCCAGATGAAACAGGCCTTACGGGCGCAAATCGGCGACGTTCAGGCGGTATTTGATAAACTTTCCGCGCACATCACAGAGCGTCTGGAAGAGATTGAGGCCCTGAAAGCCGCAGGCCAGGAGGTCTGGCCGACAATCCCGTTCAGCGATATCGCCGAAGGAAAAGTGAGCGATGCCCAGCGCGCGGCGATTAAACGCCGCGGTTGCGCGGTGATCAAGGGGCACTTCCCGCGCGACCAGGCGCTGGCCTGGGACAACGCGATGCTGGAATACCTCGACCTGAACCACTTCGATGACGTTTACAAAGGACCTGGCGACAGCTTCTTCGGTTCGCTGGAGGCTTCGCGTCCGGAGATCTACCCGATCTACTGGTCGCCCTCACAAATGCAGGCGCGCCAGAGCGAGGAAATGGCGGCAGTGCAATCTTTCCTCAACCGCTTGTGGCGCTTTGAGCAGGACGGCACGCGTTGGTTCGATCCGGATGTCAGCGTGATTTACCCCGACCGTATCCGCCGCCGCCCGCCGGGAACCACCTCGAAGGGGCTGGGCGCGCATACCGATTCCGGGGCGCTGGAGCGCTGGCTGCTCCCTGCCTACCAGCAGGTTTTCGCCAACGTCTTTAATGGCAATATCGACGCCTACGACCCGTGGGACGCCGCGCACCGTACCGAAGTGGAAGAGTACACCGTCGATAACACCACCAAATGCTCGGTGTTCCGCACCTTCCAGGGCTGGACCGCGCTGTCGGACATGATCCCGGGACAGGGGCTGCTGCACGTGGTGCCGATCCCCGAGGCGATGGCTTATGTGCTGCTGCGCCCGCTGCTTGACGATGTGCCAGAGGATGAGCTGTGCGGCGTCGCGCCGGGCAGAGTGCTGCCGATCTCAGCGCAATGGCACCCGCTCTTAATTAAAGCGTTAAGTTCGATTCCGGCGCTGAATGCCGGTGATTCGGTCTGGTGGCACTGCGACGTCATTCACTCGGTGGCGCCGGTGGAAAATCAACAAGGCTGGGGCAATGTCATGTATATCCCCGCCGCGCCGATGTGCGAAAAGAACCTGGCCTATGCGCAGAAAGTAAAAATCGCCCTGGAAAAAGGCGCCTCGCCGGGGGATTTCCCACGTGAGGACTATGAAGCCAACTGGCAGGGCCGCTTTACCCTGGAGGATCTGAATATCCACGGCAAACGGGCGCTGGGTATGCCGGTCTAATCGTCATACGGCCCCGGCGTTTCATGTCGTTAGTCACCCGGGTAAGGCGTAGCCGCCACCCGGGTCACGGACAGGGATTACTCAATACCTTTGCTGCGCAGGTAATCTTCGTAGTTGCCGCTGAAATCGATTACGCGTTCTGGGGTTATCTCCAGTACGCGAGTCGCCAGCGAGCTAACGAACTCACGGTCATGGGAGACGAAGATCAGGGTGCCCTGATACATCTCCAGCGCCATGTTCAGCGATTCAATGGATTCCATATCCAGGTGGTTGGTCGGTTCGTCCATCACCAGGATGTTTGGCTTCTGCATCATCAGCTTACCGAACAGCATGCGCCCTTTCTCGCCACCGGAAAGTACTTTTGCCGGCTTTTTGATATCGTCCTGGCTAAACAGCAGACGGCCGAGGATGCTGCGTACCGCCTGCTCGTCGTCGCTTTCCTGCTTCCACTGGCTCATCCACTCGAAGACCGTCAGGTCATTTTCGAACTCGTACTCATGATCCTGCGCGTAGTAGCCAATTTGCGCGTTTTCAGACCATTTCACGCTGCCGTTATCCGGCTGCAGTTCGCCTACCAGGGTTTTCAGCATGGTGGATTTACCCACGCCGTTGGCGCCCAGAATGGCAATCTTCTCACCCACTTCCAGCAGCAGGTTAACGTTTTTGAACAGCGGACCTTCATCAAAGCCTTTGGTAAGGGCTTCCACTTCCAGCGCGTTACGGAACAGTTTCTTGTCCTGCTCGAAGCGGATAAACGGGTTCTGACGGCTGGAGGCTTTAACTTCTTCCAGCTTGATTTTGTCAATCTGGCGCGCGCGCGAGGTGGCCTGACGCGATTTAGAGGCGTTGGCGCTGAAGCGGCTAACGAAGGACTGCAGGTCCGCAATCTGTGCTTTTTTCTTGGCGTTGTCCGCCAGCAGGCGCTCCCGCGCCTGAGTAGCCGCGGTCATGTATTCGTCGTAGTTGCCGGGATACACGCGCAGCTCGCCGTAGTCGAGGTCCGCCATGTGAGTGCAGACCATGTTCAGGAAGTGACGGTCGTGCGAAATGATAATCATGGTGCTGTCGCGATCGTTCAGCGTCTGCTCCAGCCAGCGAATGGTATCGATGTCCAGGTTGTTCGTCGGTTCATCGAGCAGCAGGATATCCGGATTGGAAAACAGCGCCTGCGCCAGCAGGACGCGGAGCTTCCAGCCCGGCGCAACTTCGCTCATCGGGCCGTAATGCTGTTCAACCGGAATGCCGACGCCGAGCAGCAGTTCGCCGGCGCGCGCTTCCGCCGAGTAGCCATCCATTTCGCCATATTTGACTTCCAGGTCGGCCACTTTGTAGCCATCTTCTTCGCTCATCTCCGCAAGGGCGTAGATGCGATCGCGCTCCTGCTTCACTTCCCACAGCTCGCCGTGGCCCATGATGACCGTATCCAGCACGGTGAACGCTTCAAAGGCAAACTGATCCTGACGCAGCTTACCGATGCGCTCGTTCGGGTCGAGAGAAACGTTGCCCAGCGTCGGTTCGAGATCGCCGCCGAGGATCTTCATAAAGGTCGATTTACCGCTGCCGTTGGCGCCGATCAGACCATAACGGTTGCCGCCGCCAAATTTAACGGAGATATTTTCGAACAGCGGCTTACTGCCAAACTGCATGGTAACGTTGCTGGATACTAGCACGGGGATATCCTGAAAAAAGAGTATGAGGGGTGTGATACAGCAGACATTATGCCAGCAAATGACACACTTTTCACGGCCTGCGGTAAATTCCACCGCGGCGCTTGTGCTAAGGTCTTTGTCAGACGAGCCTGCGCCCCGCGCTCAAACGGTTATTCTGTACGTCATTATGAGGAGCCCTATGACCACCAGCCTACCGCGACATCCGGCCTTTTTATCACTGCAGGGCGGCATTAATTTTCGCGACCTGGGCGGCCAGCGTGCCGCCGACGGACGCCGTGTACGCAGCGGCAAGCTGCTGCGTTCCGGCGCGCTAAACCGGTTAACGGCAGAGGATCTCAACCACCTGGACACCCTGCCGCTCAGCCGGGTACTCGACTATCGCGACCCCGGCGAGGTGGCCCGTACCCCGGACAAACTTAGCCCGCTCACACACTATCTTAACGCGCCGGCCAATCCACCGGTTAGCGAGGTCAACGCGAAGGTTACCGAGCTGAATGCCGCCACCCTCAACGCGCTGAACGGCGAACAGTTTATGCTGCAACTCTATCGCCAGCTGCCCTTTAACAACCCGGCCTATCGCCAGCTCGCCGCGTGGCTCACCACCCCTTTTGACGGTGCCTTACTGCAACATTGCGCGGTCGGCAAAGATCGCACCGGCGTCGGCTGCGCGTTAACCCTGTTCGCCGTCGGCTGCGACAGCGAAACGGTGATGGAGGAGTACCTGCTTACCCACGGCATGTTGACGCAGGTGGAGGCCTGGATGCTGGATATGCTCGGCAACGACCTGACGGCCCAGGGGCGCCAGAGTCTG
>ERZ506542.48-NODE-48-length-31048-cov-5.31281_pt1 | contig 31048 bp, 28 predicted proteins | sample MGYA00512769_ERZ506542 | MGnify/ENA metagenome assembly ERZ506542
AGCCATAGCGGGCAAAAAGTTGTTTTGCCTGATATTCATGTAAGTTCATGTGTTCAGTCCATCCTTCAGGGTGTAATTATCTTTAAACCTGTAGGCCTGATAACGGCGCTAACGCGTGTTATCCGGCCTACGGTAGGTAATACGCTTGCTGACTACACGTCCAGCAGCAGACGGGTCGGATCTTCCAGCAGCTCTTTAATCGCCACCAGGAAGCCTACCGATTCACGTCCGTCGATCAGACGGTGGTCATAGGAGAGCGCCAGGTACATCATCGGCAGGATCTCTACCTTGCCATTGACCGCCATCGGACGGTCTTTAATGGCATGCATACCCAGAATGGCGCTCTGCGGTGGGTTGATGATCGGCGTGGACATCAGGGAACCGAAGACGCCGCCGTTGGTAATGGTGAAGTTACCGCCGGTCAGGTCGTCAACGGTAAGCTTGCCGTCGCGGCCTTTCACTGCCAGCTCTTTAATATTCTTTTCGATATCCGCCATGCCCAGCAGGTCGACGTCACGCAGAACCGGGGTAACCAGACCGCGCGGGGTAGAGACCGCCATGCTGACGTCGAAGTAGTTGTGGTACACCACGTCGTCGCCATCGATAGAGGCGTTCACTTCCGGATAGCGTTTCAGCGCTTCCACTACCGCTTTCACGTAGAAGGACATAAAGCCCAGACGGATGCCGTGACGTTTTTCGAACGCCTCACCGTACTGCTTACGCAGATCCATGATTGGCTTCATGTTGACTTCGTTGAACGTGGTCAGCATGGCGGTAGAGTTTTTCGCTTCCAGCAGACGCTCGGCCACGCGTTTACGCAGGCGGGTCATCGGCACGCGTTTTTCAGAACGGTTGCCCAGCTGCGGCGCCGGCGCGGCTGCCGGGGCAGCGGCTGGCGCTTTGGCTTCTGGCGCCGCTGGGGCTTTCGCCAGATGTTTCTCAACGTCTTCGCGGGTCAGACGGCCGCCGACGCCGGTGCCTTTGATGGCCGCTGCGTCGAGGTTGTGTTCCGCCAGCAGACGACGGATCGCCGGGCTCAGCGCGTCGTTGTTCTGCTCTTCCAGCGAGGCCTGCTGACGCTGTGCCGGGGTGGAGGCTTTCGCATCCGCTTTTTCGCTGGTTTCTTTACCTGCGCTGTTGCCTTCGCGCAGGCGGCCAAGGATCTGGCGAGACAGGACGGTGGCGCCCTCGTCTTCCAGCACTGCATCCAGAATGCCGTCCGCTGATGCCGGTACTTCCAGTACCACTTTGTCAGTTTCGATTTCGACCAGGACTTCGTCACGGACGACCGCGTCGCCCGGTTTTTTGTGCCAGGTGGCGACGGTTGCGTCAGCTACGGACTCAGGCAGGTCGGGAACCAGAATATCTACGCTACTCATTGTGTATCCTTTAATTAATCGACGTTCAGCGCGTCATTGACCAGATCTTGTTGCTGTTTCTGGTGAACGGACATATACCCTACCGCCGGAGAGGCGGAGGCCGGGCGGCCTGCGTAACGCAGAGAGGCCCCAAACGGAATCACTTCACGGAAGTGATGCTGGCTGCAGTACCATGCGCCCTGGTTGAGCGGCTCTTCCTGGCACCAGACAAAATCATGCACGTGCGCATATGCTTTCAGCGCTTCCTGCACCGCCTGGTGCGGGAACGGATAGAGCTGCTCAATACGAACGATAGCGACATCTTTTTGCTCGTTTTTGCGGCGCTGTTCCAGCAGGTCGTAGTAAACCTTACCAGAGCACAGCACAACGCGCTTCACAGCCTGCGGATCAAGTTGATCGATTTCACCGATGGCCGGCAGGAAAGTGCCGTTCGCCAGCTCATCCATGCTGGAGACCGCCAGCGGATGACGCAGCAGCGACTTCGGCGACATCACCACCAGCGGACGGCGCATACCGCGCAGCGCCTGGCGACGCAGCATGTGGTAAACCTGCGCCGGGGTGGACGGCACGCAAACCTGCATGTTTTGTTCAGCGCACAGCTGCAGATAGCGTTCCAGACGCGCGGAGGAGTGCTCCGGCCCCTGGCCTTCATAACCGTGCGGCAGGAGCATCACCAGGCCGCACATCCGGCCCCACTTCTGCTCACCAGAGGAGATGAACTGGTCGATCACCACCTGTGCGCCGTTGGCGAAGTCACCAAACTGTGCTTCCCAGATGGTCAGAGTGCGCGGCTCAGCGGTGGCGTAACCATATTCGAACGCCAGCACGGCCTCTTCGGACAGCACCGAGTCCCAAACGCGGAACTGACCCTGACCGTTATGGACATGCTGCAGCGGCGTGTAGGTTGAACCATTGGTCTGGTTATGGATCACCGCATGACGGTGGAAGAAGGTACCGCGGCCGGAGTCTTCGCCGGACAGACGCACCGGAATACCTTCGTCAACCAGCGTGGCGTAGGCCAGGTTTTCGGCGCCGCCCCAGTCAAACAGCTTCTCACCTGCCGCCATCGCCTGGCGGTCGGCGTAAATTTTCGCCACGCGGGACTGCATTTCGATACCTTCCGGTACCGTGCTGATGCGTTTGGCCAGCTCCTGCAGACGCTTCGGCTCCACTTTATCCGGATAGCTCTCGTCCCACTCGTGGTTGAGGTACGGAGACCAGGTAAAGGAGTGCATGTTCATCGGACGCCACTCTTTCACCACACATTCGCCGGCATCCAGCGCATCGCGGTAGAGGTTCACCTGCTCGGTCGCGTCTTCCAAGGTCGCGACGTTGTCCTGCTCCAGCTTGTCAGCATAGATTTTGCGCGGAGTCGGATGCTTTTTGATCTTCTGGTACATCAGCGGCTGGGTTGCGCTCGGCTCATCGGCTTCGTTATGGCCGTGACGGCGGTAGCACACCAGATCGATGAAGACATCGCGTTTGAAAGTATTGCGGAAATCCAGCGCCAGACGGGTGACGAAAGCAACGGCTTCCGGGTCATCCGCATTAACGTGGAAAATCGGCGCCTGCACCATTTTACCGATGTCGGTGCAGTATGGCGTAGAACGCGCATCCAGCGGGTTAGAAGTAGTAAAGCCCACCTGGTTGTTGATAACGATACGCACGGTACCGCCCACTTCGTAGCCGCGGGCTTTCGACATGTTCAGGGTTTCCTGAACCACGCCCTGGCCGGTGACGGCGGCGTCGCCGTGGATAGTGATCGGCAGAACTTTGTTGCTGCTCGGCTCGTCCAGACGATCCAGACGGGCGCGTACGGAACCGATAACCACCGGGCTGACGATCTCGAGGTGCGACGGGTTAAACGCCAGCGCCAGGTGCACCAGACCGCCTTCGGTTTCGATATCGGAAGAGAAGCCCATGTGGTACTTCACGTCGCCGGTGCCAAGGTGCTCTTTATGTTTGCCAGCGAACTCGTCGAACAGGTCCTGCGGTTTTTTACCCAGTACGTTGACCAGCACGTTGAGGCGGCCGCGGTGCGCCATACCCAGCACCACTTCGCGGGTGCCGCTCTTGCCCGCATGGCGGATCATCTCTTTGAGCATCGGGATCAGGGCGTCGCCACCCTCCAGCGAGAAGCGCTTCGCGCCCGGGAATTTGGCGCCGAGGTAACGCTCCAGGCCTTCCGCAGCGGTCAGTTCGCTGAGGAAGCGTTTTTTCTCTTCCGCGGTAAAGTTCGCTTTGCCGGCTACCGATTCAATGCGCTGCTGGATCCAGCGTTTTTCTTCGGTAGAGGTGATATGCATATATTCCGCGCCGATGGAGCCGCAGTAGGTTTGCTTGAGGGCGGCAATCAGGTCGCCCAGCTTCATCGTGTCTTTACCGATGGCAAATGAACCTACGTTATAGCTTTCCTGGAAATCGGCCTCGGTCAGATCGTGGTAGGCCGGATCGAGATCCGCCACTCTCTCTTGCTTCCACAGTCCCAGCGGATCGAGATTCGCATGCTGGTGACCACGGAAACGGTATGCGTTGATGAGCTGCAGGACTTTAACCTGCTTCACATTGGTATCTGGGTCGGAAATCGAAGAAGTGTAACGTGAGGCATCCTTCGCCAGTCGACGGAAATAATCACGCGTTTTGGAATGAAATTGATCCGGTTTAACTCCGGTGCCAGGTAACTGCTGGAACATTGAACGCCAGTTGGCGTCGACAGAGTCAGGATCGGTTAAGAAGTCTTCATAGAGCTGTTCTATCCAGCTCTGGTTCGAACCAGAGAGGTAAGAAGAGTCCAGCCAGGCTTTCATTGCGCCGTTCTGCATCGTGATCCCTTAAGCATTCATATGCTTATTTCGCCGTAGAAACTACCACGCACACCGAGTGTACGTGCCGGGGTTCACTTGTTGCGGACGAGTTGTGGTTTCTATCCGCTAAGGAACCTTTAAAAACTGCCATTAATCTTCGGCGTTCAGGCTGCGGTTGCGTTGGCTGCCTTCGCTTACCCCGGTCACATAGTTCACTATGCTCCCGGGGATGCGCTCAGTTGCCGCCTTACCCCGCACTGAACGCCTCGATTACTGGTACATCTTGTGGCGGTTTTTAAAGATTTCCTGCTATCCCCTTCATACTTCAAGTTACATGTGCGTTGGCTTTCCTCACTCACCCCAGTCACTTACTTGAGTAAGCTCCTGGGGATTCGCTGCGTCGCCGCCTTCCTGTAACTCGAATTATTTAGGGTATTCATTTCCCGGTGGCACAAACGCTACCGGGGTTACTGCTTTGGTAGCCCGGATAAGCGCAAGCGCCATCCGGGACAGACCGTGTTGCTTACGCGCTGCGCTGCAGCAGCATCGACTTAATATGGCCGATGGCGCGCGTCGGGTTAAGCCCTTTAGGACACACACTGACGCAGTTCATAATGCTGTGACAGCGGAATACGCTGAAAGCATCGCTCAGGCCTTCCAGGCGCTCGTTGGTTTCGGTATCGCGACTGTCGATCAGGAAGCGATACGCGGCCAGCAGGCCAGCCGGGCCAATGAATTTGTCCGGGTTCCACCAGAACGACGGGCACGAGGTCGAACAGCAGGCGCACAGAATACACTCGTACAGACCATCGAGCTTCTCACGCTGCTCAGGCATCTGCAGATGCTCGCGAGCCGGAGGATTTTGCCCATTATTCAATAAGTAAGGCTTAATCTTCTCATATTGTGCATAGAATTGCCCCATGTCCACCACCAAATCACGGATAACCGGTAATCCTGGCAGCGGACGGATAACAATCTTCTTGCCCGGCTGATTCAGCGCGGAGATCGGCGTGATGCACGCCAGACCGTTTTTCCCGTTCATGTTCAGGCCATCGGAACCACAAACCCCTTCACGGCAGGAGCGGCGGAACGACAGCGACGGATCTTTTTCTTTCAGCTGGATCAGCGCATCCAGCAGCATCATGTCGCGACCTTCTTCTGCTTCGAGGGTGTAATCCTGCATGTGCGGAGCGTCGTCAACATCCGGGTTATAGCGATAAATTGAAAACTCGAGTTTCATTTTCCTGTCTCCGCATTAGTAAGTACGAATCTTCGGCGGGAATGCCGGGCGCAGTTTCGGTTCCATGTTGACGCTTCGGCGCGTCATGGATTCCGACTCTGGCAGATACAGGGAGTGGCACAGCCAGTTTTCATCATCACGATCCGGGAAGTCGAAGCGGCTATGGGCGCCACGGCTTTCAGTACGGAAGTTAGCGGACACGGCGGTCGCGTAGGCGGTTTCCATCAGGTTGTCCAGCTCCAGGCACTCAACGCGCTGGGTATTGAACTCGCTGGAAGTATCGTCGAGACGCGCGTTTTTCAGACGCTCGCGGATCACTTTCAGTTGCTCCAGACCTTTGTGCATCGCATCGCCTTCGCGGAACACCGAGAAGTTGTGCTGCATACATTCCTGCAGCGCTTTGCGGATTTCCACCGGGTCTTCGCCGGAGCGGGTGTTGTTCCAGCGGTTGAGGCGGTCCAGCGAGCCTTCGATATCGGATTCGCTGGCGTCGCGCAGCGTACCCTGCTCGGCGATGGACTCCTGCAGGTGCAGACCGGCCGCACGGCCAAAGACCACCAGGTCAAGCAGCGAGTTGCCGCCCAGACGGTTGGCGCCGTGGACCGATACGCAAGCAATTTCGCCTACCGCGAACAGGCCCGGGATCACCACGTCTTCGCCCTTCTCATTCACGGTCAGCGCCTGACCGGTGACTTTGGTCGGGATACCGCCCATCATGTAGTGGCAGGTTGGGATAACCGGGATCGGCTCTTTCACCGGATCGACGTGAGCAAAGGTACGGGACAGCTCAAGGATACCTGGCAGACGAGATTCCAGAACCTCTTTACCCAGGTGATCCAGTTTCAGTTTCGCATGCGGGCCCCACGGACCATCGCAGCCGCGGCCTTCGCGAATTTCGATCATGATGGAACGCGCCACCACGTCACGACCCGCCAGGTCTTTGGCGTTCGGGGCATAACGCTCCATAAAGCGCTCGCCGTGTTTGTTCAGCAGGTAACCGCCTTCCCCGCGGCAACCTTCGGTGACCAGCACCCCTGCCCCGGCGATGCCGGTCGGGTGGAACTGCCACATTTCCATATCCTGCACCGGAACGCCGGCGCGGATGGCCATCCCGACGCCGTCACCGGTGTTGATGTGGGCGTTGGTGGTGGACTGATAAATACGGCCTGCGCCGCCGGTCGCCAGCACGGTGGCGCGGGCTTTAAAGTAGACCACTTCACCGGTCTCGATGCACAGGGCGGTACAACCGACCACCGCGCCGTCCTGGTTTTTCACCAGATCGAGGGCATACCATTCGGAGAAGATAGTGGTGTGGTTTTTCAGGTTCTGTTGATACAGGGTGTGCAGCAGGGCGTGGCCGGTACGGTCAGCCGCCGCCGCGGTACGCGCCGCCTGCTCGCCGCCGAAGTTTTTCGACTGGCCGCCGAACGGGCGCTGATAAATACGGCCGTCGTCAAGACGGGAGAACGGCAGGCCCATATGTTCCAGCTCAAGAATCGCTTCCGGGCCGGTCTTACACATGTATTCAATGGCGTCCTGGTCGCCGATATAGTCCGACCCTTTTACGGTGTCGTACATATGCCATTCCCAGTTATCTTCATGGGAGTTACCGAGCGCGACGGTGATACCACCCTGCGCGGATACGGTATGGGAACGGGTAGGGAACACTTTGGAGAGCAGTGCACAGGTCTGTCCGCTCTGGGAAATTTGTAGCGCCGCGCGCATACCTGCGCCGCCGGCACCGATGACAACAGCATCAAACTCTCTGACTGGCAATTTCATTACACACCCCACACCACAACAAATCCATAAAGAACGTAAGCCACCAGCGCCACAACGATAGCCAGTTGCAGAACCAGGCGCAGAGCCAGTGGTTTAACGTAGTCCGTTAACACCTGCCACATCCCGATCCAGGCATGGATGAGAATGGAAACGAGAGCCAGCAGAGTGAAGACTTTAGTGAAGCCGGAGGCAAAGAATCCGGTCCACACTTCCCATGAGATTTCACCGGTGGTGGCGAAGAAGCCAACCATGTAGATGATGTAGAGGGTCAGAACGATGGCGGTAGCACGGACCAGAATAAAGTCATGTACGCCGTTGCGTCCCAGTGCTGAGGCGTTGCTTACCATACGAGGACTCCTGCGAGAAGTGAAAGCACGACAGTAATAACAAAAGAGATTTTGGCGGAACGTTTCCCTGCTTCGAGGGTTTCGTCCAGATAGCCAAAGTCCATCATCAGATGGCGGATACCGACAACGACGTGATAGGCCAGCGCGGTGAGAATGCCCCACATGATGAACTTCACAAAGAAGCTATCCATGATGGAGGCCGCCGTCAGAAAACCTTCAGGGGAGGAAAGGCTGGTGCCCAGCAGCCAAAGCAGAATTCCGACCGCCACGAAGGTGATGACACCGGAAACGCGATGGAGAATGGACGCTATCGCCGTGATTGGGAACCGTATCGTTTGTAGATCCAGATTGACAGGTCTTTGTTTTTTCACATTTCTTACCATGAATAACGCCCACATGCTGTTCTTATTGTTTCCTTCCTCCGGTCTGCTTGCGGGTCAGACAGCGTCCTTTCTATAACCAGAAGTCATGTTAAAACGTCTTTTCAGGCATTAAAACATCACTAAACAACGCTGGGTGGCTCGGGATTGCAGGGTGTTCCGGAGACCTGGCCGCAGTATAGGCCGTTCACAAAATCATTACAATTAACCTACATATAGTTTGTTGGGTTTTCTCCGGAACAGTGATCAAGGTCACGATAACAACATTTTTTTAATTTTTAATCACCTGATTTGACAAATATTAAACATTCTTGTTACAACCATTACCAGTTAAATGCAATAATGCTCAAAAGTTATGGGGTCACTCTTTCACCTGAGAATAAGTTATGTAACAGTGTGTCAGTATTGACCGATGTAATCAGGACAGTTATTAGTGGTATATAGGTTTTAATATTCGGACTGCTAAAACGCTGATTTGCTGTTGTTTCACCGCAGCCCTGAAGGACGTGCCATCAAGCGCCGTTGCTCTGTACCCTGCCCTTTTCGCTGACGCAGAGCTGTGTGCAACATAACAAACTGGTAACGTATGCAGGCGCGGGCCGAAAGCAAATCCACCACCCGGCAGTCTTAAGCAATAAAGGCGCTAAGGAGACCATAAATGTCTGATGCTAAAGCAAAAATCACCCTGGGTGGTGACACTGCTATTGAACTGGATGTGCTAAAAGGCACGCTCGGTCAGGATGTTATTGATATTCGTAGTCTTGGTTCAAAAGGCGTATTTACTTTTGACCCAGGTTTCACTTCAACGGCTTCTTGTGAATCTAAAATTACGTTTATCGATGGTGACGAGGGGATCTTGCTGCACCGCGGTTTCCCGATCGACCAGTTAGCGACCGAATCTAACTATCTCGAAGTTTGTTATATTCTGCTGTACGGTGAAAAACCGACCCAGGCCGAATATGACGAATTTAAAACCACCGTCACCCGTCACACCATGATTCATGAGCAGATCACCCGTCTGTTCCATGCGTTCCGTCGCGATTCTCACCCGATGGCCGTTATGTGCGGGATCACTGGCGCCCTGGCGGCGTTCTATCATGACTCCCTCGACGTGAACAACCCGCGTCACCGCGAGATTGCCGCCTACCGTCTGCTGTCCAAAATGCCAACCATGGCAGCCATGTGTTACAAGTATTCTATCGGTCAGCCGTTTGTTTATCCGCGCAACGACCTCTCCTACGCCGGCAACTTCCTGCGCATGATGTTTGCAACACCGTGCGAAGAGTATGAAGTCAATCCGGTGCTCGAGCGCGCCATGGACCGTATTTTGATCCTGCACGCCGATCACGAGCAGAACGCGTCGACCTCGACGGTCCGTACCGCGGGCTCCTCCGGCGCTAACCCGTTCGCCTGTATCGCTGCGGGTATCGCCTCGCTGTGGGGACCGGCACACGGCGGCGCCAACGAAGCGGCGCTGAAAATGCTGGAAGAGATCAGCTCTGTCGAACACATTCCGGAATTTGTTCGTCGTGCGAAAGACAAGAATGACTCTTTCCGCCTGATGGGCTTCGGTCATCGTGTTTACAAAAACTACGACCCGCGTGCCACCGTGATGCGTGAAACCTGCCATGAAGTGCTGAAAGAGCTGGGCACCAAAGACGACCTGCTGCAGGTGGCCATGGAGCTGGAGCATATCGCGCTGAACGACCCGTACTTTATCGAGAAAAAACTCTACCCGAACGTCGACTTCTACTCGGGTATTATCCTGAAAGCAATGGGTATTCCGTCCTCCATGTTTACCGTTATCTTCGCGATGGCACGTACTGTGGGCTGGATTGCGCACTGGAACGAAATGCACAGCGATGGCATGAAGATCGCCCGTCCGCGTCAGCTGTACACTGGCTACGCCAAACGCGATTACCAGTCCGACATTAAGCGTTAATCTTGCCGTCCGGATGATAAAAACGCGCCTGTTGGCGCGTTTTTTTATGCCTGACAATAAGGCCTGGCGCTGACACGGCCTGGCTGCCGGCTTAATGCTGGCAGTGCGGGCACCAGTAAAACGGCCGCGAGGAGAGCATTGTCTTCTCAATCACGCCCCCGCAGCGTTCGCACTTTTCCCCATCGCGATGGAATACCTTAAAGCGAAACAGCGCGCCGTGGTGCTTGTTGTTATCGGGCTGGCCGCGGGTGCGATAAGAAAGCCGCGGGATATCGAGCAGCGCGTGGGCCAGCGCATCTAGCTGACTGTCGCTCAGTTCAGTAGCTTTACGCTTCCCGCTTAATCCCACCTGCCAGAGAATTTCCACCCGCAGATAGTTTCCAAGCCCGGCCAGGAAAGCCTGATCGAGTAGCAACCCGGCGAACTGACGATGGCGGAATTTGGCCGACAGCAGTCGCGCTTTCACCTCCTCTGCGGTTAACGTCATATCCAGCACATCCGGCCCGACGCGCTGTAAAAACGGGTGATGGGCAACCTGCTCTGCTGTAAGTATTTCGATATCCGACGCGCTGTAGAGCAAAATCGCTTTCCTCGCCGTCTGCAGCCTGACCCGCAGCACGCGGTTAGAGAGGGGTTGTTCCCCGATGTCTACCACGCGCCAGACGCCATATAGCTGGTTATGACTATACAGGGTCAACCCGCCGGAGAAGCGGGTCAGCAGGGCTTTGCCCCGGGTGTCGATATGGGTAACCCGTTGACCAATCAGCTCGGTTTGATAGGGTTGCAACTGGGGAAAGGCGAACCAGACGTCGGTTAAGGGGTCGTCTTTGATTGCTGCCTCCAGTGTATCCGCCGCGCGGCGGATCTCCGGACCTTCCGGCATACTGTCATCCTTTTGTTAGTGGGTGGCGCCGCCGCCCAGTTTACTATCCACCGACTGATGCAGGGCTACGGCAATGGCCGTCTCCAGCGCCTCCCGCACGGTGGCGGTCGCCATACTCGGCTCGCCGGGATGGGCCACAGCCTGCGCCGGTAGCCATGGAATATGGATAAACCCGCCCCTGACGCCAGCCTGCTCCTGCAGCTTATGTAGCAAACCATACATCACGTGATTGCAGACGAAGGTGCCGGCGGTTTGGGAGACCGAAGCCGGGATCCCGCGATCGCGCAGCGCGCTGACGATCGCTTTGATCGGCAAGGTGCTGAACCACCCCGTCGGTCCCCCGGCGACGATCGGCGTGTCGATAGGCTGCTGGCCTTTATTATCGGGAATGCGCGCATCATCGACATTGATAGCCACACGTTCGAGGCTGATATCGACGCGACCGCCGGCCTGCCCCACGGCGATAACCAGCCTCGGCTACAGCGCGTCTATCGCCGTATAGAGCACCGACAGCGCCTCGCCAAACACACAGGGAAGCTGGCGGGCGATCACCGTCTGCCCGGCAATCATCGTCCCGTCCAGTTGCTGCACCACTTCCCAGGAAGGGTTCACCGTCTCGCCGTCAAAGGGTTCAAACCCGGTTATCAGTACTCCCGCCATCGTCCTCTCCTTCGCGGTCAGTCAGATTGTCATATTTCTGCGTCCAGCTGAGCGCTGACCTGAATATGGCGCCCGGCAAATGCCGCCCGCAGACGGCGGGCAAAATCCAGCGCGTGAGGGCCATCGCCGTGCAGACACACCGTCTGCGCCACCACGTTCGCCCATTCGCCGCTGACGCTACGCACCCGATGGTGTTGCACCATCTCGAGGGTTTGCGCCAGGGCCTGCTCTTCGCTGTCAATCAGTGCACCGGGTTGGCTGCGCGGCACCAGGCTGCCGTCGGCCAGGTAGCCGCGATCGGCAAACACCTCCTGCCGCGTCGTCAGACCATAGTGCTGCCCGGCGCGGATCAGTTCGCTGCCCGCCAACCCCACCAGCACCAGCTGCGGGTTAACATCCCGGATCGCGCGGGCGATCGCGTCCGCCAGCGGCGGCGATTTGGCCGCCTGGTTGTATAGCATACCGTGCGGCTTCACGTGCTGCAGCTTGCCGCCCTGCGCCTGAACGATCGCCGCCAGGGCACCAATCTGATACAGCGTCTGGGCATAGACCGTTTCCAGCGGCAAATCCATCGCCGTGCGGCCAAAATTTTCCCGGTCGGGATACCCTGGATGGGCACCGACCGCCACGCCGTACTTCAGCGCCTCGCGTACACTCTGCACCATCAGCCGGGCATCGCCGGCGTGAAAGCCGCAGGCGATATTTGCCGACGAGACCAGCTGGAGCAGCGCGCTATCGTTCGCCCCGCCTTCCCCGAGATCGGCATTGAGATCAATCATCATCGTGGAGTCTCCAGGCCAGTTGTTCAAGGTAACGCTGCTGGTCGGCGCGCGCTTTCAGCGCGTCTTCCAGCGAGCAGGCGACGAAGTGGATCGGCTGCCCCAGCGGGATCTGCGCCAGCTGGTACATATCAGCCTCAATAATGCAGGCGATACGCGGATAGCCGCCGGTGGTCTGCGCATCGTTCATTAACACAATCGGCTGGCCGTTATGCGGCACCTGTACCACGCCGGGCAGCAGGCCATGGGAGAGCATTTCCCGGTCGGTAGTGCGCTTGAGCGGCTGCCCCTTCAGGCGGTAGCCCATGCGATTACTCTGCGGACTGAGCTGCCAGGGAGAGCGCCAGAACGACGCCTGCGAGGCCGTGTCAAACTCGTGATACTCCGGGCCCGGCAGCGCGCGAATGCGATTGTCCAGCGGCAACTGCTTGACGCCGCGCGAGGTGGTGAAACGCCGGGCGGCTTTTCCGAGCTTCAGCTGGTCGCCATCCTGCAGACGGCGTCCCTCCAGACCGCCAATCCCCGCCTTGAGATCCGTGCAGCGCGAGCCAAGTACCACCGGGACCGCAATCCCCCCTGCCACCGCCAGATAGCTGCGAATCCCATGCTGCGGTGTTTTCAACACCAGACGCTGCCCGGCCCGGTAGGCGGTACGCCAGCCCACCCAGACCGCTTTGCCGTCCAGCGTCGCTTCGCAGGCAGCGCCAGTCAGCGCGAACCAACCGCTGCGGGCAAACTCGATCTCCACCTGGCCGAGGGTAATCTCCAGCCCGGCGGCGTTCGCCTCGTTGCCAACCAGCAGATTGGCAATCACCAGCGAGGGATAATCCAGAGCGCCACAGCGGCTAATGCCGGACTGGCGCAGGCCTTCTCGTCCACCGTCCTGTACCGAGGTGTACAGACCGGCGCGGATCAGGGTCAACATACCCCCTCCTTTTGCGGCACAAAGCGAATTTTATCGCCCACGCGCAGCAGCGCAGGCTCCTTACGCGCCGGGTCAAACAGCGTCAGCGCGGTCCGCCCCAGCAGCTGCCAGCCGCCGGGCGTCGCCAGCGGATAAATGCCAGTTTGCGCGCCACCGATGCCTACCGAGCCGGCCGGGACCCGCACGCGCGGTTCGGCGCGACGCGGAGTCGCCAGCGCCGTCGGCAGGCCCCCCAGATAGGGGAATCCCGGCTGAAAACCAATAAACCAGACCAGGTATTCCACCGAGGCATGCAGCTCCACAACCTGTTTTTCACTCAGGCCGCTGTGCTGCGCCACCACCCCGAGATCCGGCCCGGCCTCGCCGCCGTACACGACCGGGATGGTTAATGACCTCGACTCCGGCTCCAGCGCAAGACTCTCCTCCCACCAGCGCTGCAGACGGTCTATCGCCTCCCACGCCATCTCCTGCGGGCGGCGGAGCACCACGGTGATATTGTTCATGCCCGGAATGGCATCAACCACCTCGTCGTGGTGAGCCAGACGCTGGGCTAACCCCCAGATCCGTTGCTGGCTCTCGAGCGTGACCGGCGGCTCCAGCTCCAGCACGACGGCCGTTTCTCCTAACAGATAACAACGCGCTCGCTGCACTTTTCTCTCTCCCGTCAGGCAGGGTTAGGAATATCAATAAAGGTAACATCCAGGTCGGTCGTTTCCGTCAGCCATTCGCTGAGGGCGCGAATGCCGCCCCGCTCGGTAGCGTGGTGGCCGGCAGCATAAAAATGCAGCCCCTGTTCGCGGGCAGAATGAATAGTTTGTTCCGACACCTCGCCGGTGATAAACGCATCCACCCCAAAGCGCGCCGCGGCGTCGATAAAGCTCTGGCCGCCGCCGGTACACCAGGCGACGCGACTGACGGTCTCCGGCCCGATATCGCCGCACCACAGCGGCTTACGCCCCAGCCGGGCTTCGATCCACGAGGCCAGTTCGAGGCCGGAAACCGGCATCGACAGTTCGCCCCACGGCACCAGCGGTTCGATTTCACCCAGCACGTTAATCCCCAGCAGATGCGCCAGCTGCGCGTTGTTGCCCAGCTCCGGGTGGGCATCCAATGGCAGGTGCCAGCCGTAGAGATTGATATCGTTGGCCAGCAGGGTTTTCAGGCGACGGCGCTTCATGCCGCGGATCACTGGCGATTCGTTTTTCCAGAAATAACCGTGATGAACAATTACCGCATCCGCCTGCAGCCGGACGGCCTCATCCAGCAGCGCCTGGCTAGCCGTCACCCCGGTGACGATCTTGTGCACCGTGTCGCGTCCTTCCACCTGCAGGCCGTTAGGGGCGAAGTCACTGATGGCCGCACTATTGAGCTTGTCGTTAATCAGTTGTTCCAGTTCGCTATTTTTCATCGCCACTCCAGCAGATAATCAGGGTATACAAAGGCATAACATAACCATATCCATTCGGGTCGTCGATAGTCCGCTGCCGTCACTGACCATGACTTTTTAGCGAATCCCGCAATTTGCCTATTCATCCCGCCGCGCATTCGTGTATATTTATGCACTAATAAAGCATATTAAATAATCAGAAAGCCCCTCAAACCATGAATATGACTGATAAATCGCTATTCATGCAGAACGATCGACTTTCGCTTTACGTCAGGAAACACACTTCATATGCAGACAACATCATCGCAGCCGCGGGCGATTTACTACGTCGTGGCGCTGCAGATCTGGGAGTATTTTAGCTTCTACGGCATGCGCGCTCTGCTGATCCTCTATCTCACCAATCAGCTTAAATATGACGATAACCACGCCTATGCTCTGTTCAGCGCCTACTGCTCACTGGTCTATGTGACGCCGATCCTCGGCGGCTATCTGGCCGATAAGCTGTTAGGCAACCGGATGGCTGTCATGCTCGGCGCCCTGCTGATGGCTATTGGCCATCTGGTGCTCGGGGCCAGCGAAACCGCCCCGGTCTTCCTGTACCTGTCGCTGGCGATCATCGTCTGCGGCTACGGGTTGTTTAAATCCAACGTCAGCTGTCTGCTGGGCGAACTCTACGAACCTGCCGATCCGCGTCGCGATGGCGGCTTCTCGCTGATGTATGCGGCGGGCAATATCGGCTCGATTATCGCGCCGATTGCCTGCGGCTATGTACAGGAGGAGTATAGCTGGGCGATGGGCTTTGCCCTGGCGGCTATCGGCATGGTCGCGGGGCTGGTGATTTTCCTCTGCGGCAACCGTCACTTCCGGCATACCGCCGGCGTCAACCGCCAGGCGCTGTGCGCGCGCCACGTTCTGCTACCGAACTGGGGCTGGCTGCTGGTGCTGCTGGTTACCGCCCCGCTGCTGATTGCGGTACTGTTCTGGCAGGAGTGGTCGGTGTATGCCCTGATCGTGGCCACCGTTATCGGCCTGGCGGTGCTGGCGCGGATCTACCTGCGCGCCGAGACCGATAAACAGCGCAAGGATCTGCGCCTGATCGTCGTCCTTACCGCGTTTAGCCTGCTGTTCTGGGCCTTCGCCCAGCAGGGCGGTAGCTCCATCAGTCTGTATATTGACCGCTTCGTTAATCGCCACATCATGAGCTACGAAGTCCCTACCGCTATGTTCCAGTCGGTCAACGCCTTCGCGGTGATGCTCTGCGGAATGGTGTTGGCGTGGCTGGTGAAAGAGAGCATCGGTGGCAATCGCACCGTACGCATCTGGGGAAAATTTGCCCTCGGCCTGGGCCTGATGAGCGCCGGGTTCTGCATTTTGACCCTCAGCGCCCGCTGGTCGGCGGCCTATGGTCAGTCGTCTATGCCGCTGATGGTGCTGGGTCTGGCGGTGATGGGCTTTGCCGAACTGTTTATCGATCCGGTCGCGATGTCGCAAATCACCCGCATTGAGATCCCGGGGGTCACCGGGGTGCTGACCGGTATCTATATGCTGCTCTCCGGGGCCATCGCCAACTATCTGGCCGGCGTCATCGCCGACCAGACCTCGCAGGCGTCATTCGACGCTGCCGGGGCGGTGAACTACTCCATTGACGCCTACATTAAGGTCTTCAGCCAGATCACCTGGGGCGCGCTGGCCTGCGTCGGCGTGGTGCTGGTCATCTGGCTGTATCACTCGCTGAAGGTCAGGACCCGCCGTCTGGCGGTGGAGTAATCCCTTTTCTGGCGGCCTCCCAGGCCGCCAGCGTCTCCTGCCGCGCCTGTTTGTGATCGACCATCGGGCGCGGATAATCCAGTTTGATCCCTTGTTTATCCGCCCACACCCACGGCTGATGCAGCGCCTTCTCCGGCACCTTTGCCAGCTCAGGCAGCCAGCGACGCATAAACACCCCCTGCTTATCAAACTTCTCGCCCTGGGTGGTGGGATTAAATATGCGGAAATAGGGCGCGGCGTCGGTGCCGGTCGAGGCTGCCCACTGCCAGCCACCGTTGTTCGCCGCCAGGTCGCCATCAATCAGTTGGCTCATGAAATAACGCTCCCCTGCCCGCCAGTCGAGGCGCAGATCCTTCGTCAGGAAACTGGCGACAATCATACGCAGCCGGTTATGCATCCAGCCGGTGGCGTTAAGCTGGCGCATCGCGGCATCGACAATCGGAAAGCCGGTCTCCCCGCGCTGCCAGGCCTGCAGGGCGGCCTCATCTTCACGCCAGGCGACCTTATCGGTCCACGCGATAAACGGGCGTCCTTTACAGAGTTTCGGATAGTAAACCATCAGATGGCGGTAAAACTCGCGCCAGATCAGCTCATTAAGCCAGGTGGCGCCGGCCCCGCCGTCCAGCGCATTCGGGTGCTCCGCCAGCAGACGATGCAGGCACTGGCGTGGCGACAGCACGCCGATGGCCAGGCAGGGCGACAGGCGACTGGTCCCTTCCACGGCCGGGAAGTCGCGCTGCTCCTCATAATCCGCCGCCGCTTGCTGACAAAACGCCCGCAGTCGCGCCAGCGCCGTTTTTTCATCCGCGGCGAACAGCAGCCCATCGAACGGCGTTTGCGGGTAGTTAAGCTCCGGCACCGACGGCGCCTGGCGGGCAGGCGCCTGGCGCGGCTTCGGGGCTGCCACGCACGCCGCCAGCCCGTCCCGCAGACGGCGAATAAACGCATTCTTAAACGGGGTGAAGACTTTATACATTTCGCCGCCACCGGTCAGTACGCTGCCGGGCGGCAACAGGACGCTGTCGTCAAAGCCCTGGCAAATCACCTCGCGCAAGGTGTTCTCTACGGCGGCATCGCGCTGGCGTTCATTGAATTCGTACTGATAGTTGTAGAACAGGTGACTGACCTGATGCTGCTGGCAGAAATGGGCCAGCCGCTCGACGCTGGCGGTAAAATCGTCCGCCTCTTCTACCCACAGCGGTATGCCCCGTTCCGCCAGCGCGGCATGCAGACTCTGTAAATGGCTGGCGATAAACGCAGCCTGCCGTGGCGCCAGGTGATGCTCGCGCCACTGCCCTGGGGTGGCGATATACAGCGCCAGCACCTGCGTCTGCGGATCGCGGCAGGCGGCGGCCAGCGCCAGGTTATCGTGAATACGTAAATCCGTGCGTAACCAGACCAGATGGGTGGCCATATCACTCCTCATTATCCGTCAGCAATACTCATCTCATGATCTAAGCCGGCAAAAATAGCGCGCTCCGGCAAAATAAGCACCTGCCAATTCCGTTGCGGCGCATGAAAACGAGTGTAGACAAGCGACGAAAAAAAACCGCCGGGGGCAACCCGGCGGTTTTCTTATTTTCTTCGTAGCAGGACGATTAATAGAAATCGTGAGCGGCTTTTTCCGCCTGCGCCATCCATACCGGCTGCTCGCTGGTTTTCGACCACACCCGGTGCAGCCAGCTGTAGTAGCGGGCGCGATCTTTCCAGAACAGCATCACCGGCAGCGCCACGACGCCAGCCACGACGGCGAAAGCACGACGCAGCAAAATAATATGAGCAGGATAAGCTTTGTACAACGCCATCATTTCTCTCCCCTTTATCAGGCCGGCAAGCAGCGCCGGTAAAATTAACATGTTTGTCTGAGCAAAATAGTACCGCGTTGGTTGTAATTTTACTACTCATCCGACCACTAAAAAACACGTATTTATACTTAATTTACATTCATCACGTAAATTAGTTACAAAAAAGTTAAATTAATACTAACCATCAGTTAATTTGTGCCTTTGTCATTTTTATACTTTTTTTACACCGCGCCCGCCGATTTTTGCGAAATCTTTGCGCCGTAATTTCTATTCTCCTGGTAAATCAAAAAGACACCCGGAGGTGGATTGTGACTGCAGGCGTACTCACTGGCGTTGGGCTGGTGTTCCTGTTACTGGCTTATCTGGTTTATGCCTTGATACATGCGGAGGCATTCTGATGGCTGCCCAGGGATTTTTATTATTAGCCAGCTACCTGCTGGTATTGCTGGTGCTGGCGCGCCCGCTGGGGGCGTGTCTGGCGAGAATGGTGAACGATATCCCGCTTCCCGGCCTGGCCGGCATCGAGCGCGTCCTGTGGCGGGTGGCCGGGATCCGCGCCGAGGAAATGGGGTGGCTGCAATATTTGCTGGCGATCCTGCTGTTTAACGCCCTTGGTGGTCTGGCGCTGTTTGCCCTGCTGATGCTGCAAGGCGTGCTGCCGTTTAACCCGCAGCATCTGCCAGGGTTATCATGGGATCTGGCGCTCAACACGGCGGTCAGCTTTGTCAGCAATACCAACTGGCAGGCTTACGCCGGCGAAAGCACCATGAGCTATCTCAGCCAGATGGTCGGCCTGACGGTGCAAAATTTCCTCTCCGCCGCCACCGGGATCGCCGTGGTCTTCGCCCTGACCCGCGCCTTTGCCCGGCAGAAAATGTCGACCCTTGGCAATGCCTGGGTCGACCTGACGCGTATTACCCTGTGGCTGCTGCTGCCGCTCTCCCTGCTGGTGGCCCTGTTCTTTATTCAGCAGGGTGTGCCGCAGAATCTGCTGGCCTACCAGCCCTTTACCACTCTCGAGGGGGCGCACCAGCTGTTGCCGATGGGGCCTGTCGCCTCGCAGGAAGCGATTAAGCTGCTGGGCACCAACGGCGGCGGTTTCTTTAACGCCAACTCCGCTCACCCGTTTGAAAACCCAACCGCGCTGACCAATCTCGTGCAGATGCTGGCGATCTTCCTGATCCCGGCGGCGCTGTGCTTCGCCTTCGGCGAGGTGGTGAGCGATCGACGTCAGGGACGCGCCATCCTGTGGGCAATGACGCTGATCTTTATCCTCTGCGTCGCCGTGGTGATGTGGGCGGAAACCCGCGGCAACCCGCATCTGCTGACGCTGGGCGCCGACAGTAGCCTGAATATGGAAGGTAAAGAGAGCCGCTTCGGTATTCTCGCCAGCAGTCTGTTCGCGGTGATCACCACTGCCGCCTCCTGCGGCGCGGTCAACGCCATGCATGACTCCTTCACCGCGCTGGGCGGCATGGTACCGATGTGGCTGATGCAGATTGGCGAAGTGGTATTCGGCGGCGTCGGCTCGGGCCTGTACGGCATGCTGCTGTTCGTTATGCTGGCGGTATTTATCGCCGGGCTGATGGTCGGCCGCACCCCGGAGTATCTCGGGAAGAAAATCGATGTCCGGGAAATGAAAATGATCGCCCTCGCCATTCTGGTCACCCCGACGCTGGTGCTGCTTGGCACGGCGCTGGCGATGATGACCGACGCCGGTCGCGCCGGGATGTTTAACCCCGGGCCGCACGGCTTTAGCGAAGTGCTGTACGCCGTCACCTCGGCGGCCAATAACAATGGCAGCGCCTTCGCTGGCCTGGGTGCGGCGACACCGTTCTGGAACCTGCTGTTGGCGTTCTGCATGCTGGTCGGCCGCTTCGCCGTCATCATTCCGGTAATGGCTATCGCCGGCTCGCTGGCGGCGAAGAAAATACAGCCTGCCAGCCCCGGTACTCTGGCCACTCACGATGCCCTGTTTATCGGTTTGCTGATCGGCACCGTGCTGCTGGTGGGCGCCCTGACTTTTATTCCTGCGCTGGCGCTTGGCCCGCTGGCTGAACACTTTTCCTTACTTTGAGCGATGCGGAGCACCCTGTTATGAGTCGCAAACAATTAGCCCTGCTGGAGCCGACGCTGGTGCGCCAGGCGCTGCTGGATGCCGTGAAAAAACTCAGCCCGATGGTGCAGTGGCGCAATCCGGTGATGTTTATCGTCTGGGTCGGCAGCCTGTTAACCACCCTGCTGGCGATCGCCATGGCTGGCGGCGCCCTGACCGGTAGCGCCACCTTTACTGCCGCCGTCAGTATCTGGCTGTGGTTTACCGTGTTGTTCGCCAACTTTGCCGAAGCGATGGCGGAAGGCCGCAGCAAAGCTCAGGCCAACAGCCTGAAAGGGGTGAAAAAAACGGCCTTCGCCCGCAAACTGCGCGCCCCGCAGCATGACGCGACGGTCGACCACGTGCCGGCGGAAGACCTGCGCAAAGGCGACGTGGTGCTGGTGGAAGCCGGGGATATTATCCCCTGCGATGGCGAAGTCATCGAAGGCGGCGCCTCGGTGGACGAAAGCGCCATCACCGGCGAATCTGCCCCGGTGATCCGCGAATCCGGTGGCGATTTCGCCTCGGTGACCGGCGGGACGCGCATTCTCTCCGACTGGCTGGTGATCCGTTGCAGCGTCAACCCGGGAGAAACCTTCCTCGACCGGATGATCGCCATGGTGGAAGGCGCTCAGCGCCGTAAAACGCCGAACGAGATCGCCCTGACGATCCTGCTGATCGCCCTGACGCTGGTGTTCCTGCTGGCCACCGCCACCATCTGGCCGTTCTCGGCGTGGAGCGGCAATGCGGTCAGCGTCACCGTGCTGGTCGCCCTGCTGGTGTGCCTGATCCCGACCACCATCGGCGGGCTGCTGTCGGCCATTGGTGTCGCCGGAATGAGCCGTATGCTCGGCGCCAACGTGATCGCCACCAGTGGCCGCGCGGTGGAAGCCGCTGGTGACGTCGATGTCCTGCTGCTGGATAAAACCGGGACCATTACCCTCGGCAATCGCCAGGCCTCCGCCTTCCTGCCGGCGCGCGGCGTGGAAGAGCGAACCCTCGCCGATGCCGCCCAGCTCTCCTCGCTGGCGGATGAAACCCCTGAGGGGCGCAGCATCGTGGTGCTGGCGAAACAGCGCTTTAACCTGCGCGAACGCGATCTGCAGTCGCTGCACGCCACCTTTGTTCCCTTTACCGCGCAAACGCGGATGAGCGGCATCAATATCGATCAACGCATGATCCGCAAAGGGTCGGTGGACGCCATTCGCCGCCACGTGGAGGCCAACGGCGGCCACTTCCCTGCCGATGTCGATAAGCAGGTGGAAGAGGTCGCGCGCCAGGGGGCCACACCGCTGGTGGTCGCCGAAGGGGAAAAGGTGCTGGGGATTATTGCGCTCAAAGATATCGTCAAAGGCGGTATCAAAGAACGTTTCGCTCAGCTGCGCAAAATGGGTATCAAAACGGTGATGATCACCGGCGATAACCGCCTGACCGCCGCGGCGATCGCCGCCGAGGCCGGCGTCGATGATTTCCTCGCCGAAGCGACGCCGGAAGCCAAGCTGGCCTTGATCCGCCAGTATCAGTCGGAAGGTCGGCTGGTGGCGATGACCGGCGACGGCACCAACGACGCGCCCGCGCTGGCTCAGGCCGACGTGGCGGTGGCCATGAACTCTGGCACCCAGGCAGCGAAAGAAGCGGGCAACATGGTCGATCTGGATTCCAACCCTACCAAGCTGATTGAGGTGGTCCATATCGGCAAACAGATGTTAATGACGCGCGGCTCGCTGACCACCTTCAGTATTGCCAACGACGTGGCGAAATATTTTGCCATTATTCCGGCAGCATTTGCCGCAGTTTATCCCCAGCTGGCCATGCTGAACGTGATGGGCCTGCATTCGCCCTCGTCGGCGATCCTCAGCGCCGTTATCTTCAACGCGCTGATCATCGTCTTCCTGATCCCGCTGGCCCTGAAAGGCGTCAGCTATCGCCCGCTCTCCGCCTCGGCGATGCTACGCCGCAACCTGTGGATCTACGGCCTCGGCGGTCTGCTGGTGCCCTTTATCGGTATTAAAGCCATCGACCTACTGCTGACCCTGAGCGGTCTGGTGTGAGGAAATCACTATGTCATTAATTCGTCCAGCACTTGTGCTATTTATTCTGTTAACGCTGCTCACCGGCGGCGTCTATCCTCTGCTTACCACCAGCCTGGGGCAATGGTGGTTTAACCCGCAGGCCAACGGCTCGCTGATCCGCCTGAACGGTGAAGTGCGCGGCTCGGCGCTGATCGGTCAGAACTTTACTGCCGCAGGCTATTTCCAGGGCCGCCCGTCGGCCACCGCTGAGACGGCGGATAATCCTATGGCCTCAGGCGGCAGCAATCTTGCCGCCAGCAACCCGGCGCTGGATAAAGCGGTGAGCGAGCGCGTACAGGCCCTGCGCGCCGCCAACCCGGACGCCGACCCGCGGGTGCCGGTCGAGCTGGTCACCACCTCGGCGAGCGGTCTCGATAACAACCTGACTCCGGCCGCCGCGCTGTGGCAGGTCCCCCGGGTGGCTAAAGCGCGCCAGCTGAGCGTTGAGCAGGTAACCCAGTTGGTGAATCAGGCCACACAAACCCCGCTGCTAAGCTTCCTTGGTCAGCCGGTGGTGAATATACTGCAACTCAATATGGCGCTGGATGCCCTGAAGGATAAGTAAATGAGTGACGAGCCGCTGCGCCCGGACCCTGACCGCCTGCTGCAGCACACCGCCGCCCCGCATCGCGGCAAACTGAAAGTGTTCTTTGGCGCCTGCGCCGGGGTGGGGAAAACCTGGGCGATGCTGGCGGAAGCGCAGCGGCTGCGCGCCCAGGGGCTGGATATTCTGATTGGCGTGGCGGAGACCCACGGCCGAAAAGAGACCGCCGCGATGCTGCAGGGCCTGAGCACCCTGCCGCCGCGGCGGCTTGCCCATCGCGGGCGGTACGTCTATGAGTTCGATCTCGACGCCGCCCTCGCCCGCCGTCCGGCGCTGATTCTGGTGGATGAGCTGGCGCACAGCAATGCGCCCGGCTCTCGCCATCCAAAGCGCTGGCAGGATGTGGATGAACTGCTGGAGGCCGGAATAGATGTTTTCACTACCGTTAACGTCCAGCATCTGGAAAGCCTGAATGACGTCGTCAGCGGGATCACCGGCGTGCAGGTGCGGGAGACCGTCCCCGATCCCTTCTTTGACGCCGCGGACGACGTGGTGTTGGTGGACCTCCCCCCTGACGATCTGCGCCAGCGGCTCAATGAGGGCAAAGTCTACATCGGCGGCCAGGCTGAGCGCGCTATCGAAAACTTTTTCCGCAAGGGCAACCTGATTGCTCTGCGCGAGCTGGCTCTGCGCCGCACCGCCGACCGCGTCGATGAGCAAATGCGCGCCTGGCGCGACCGCCAGGGCCAGGAGAAAGTCTGGCACACCCGCGATGCGATCCTGCTCTGTATCGGGCACAACACCGGCAGCGAAAAGCTGGTGCGCGCCGCCGCCCGGCTCGCCGCCCGCCTGGGCAGCGTCTGGCATGCAGTGTATGTCGAGACCCCTTCCCTGCACCGGCTGCCGGAAGCCCGGCGGCGGGCTATTCTCGCCGCGCTGCGTCTGGCCCAGGAGCTGGGCGCCGAAACCGCCACCCTCTCCGACCCGTCGGAAGAGAAAGCGGTCCTCCATTACGCCCGCGAACATAACCTCGGCAAAATCGTCATCGGCCGCCAGCGCAAACGCCGCTGGTGGGATCGCAGCGGCTTCGCCGACCGTCTGGCTCGCCATGCGCCGGACCTCGATCTGGTGGTGATCGCCCTCGATGAAAAACCGTCCCCCCTCCCTGCGCGGGCCAACGACAGCCGTACGGCGCTGGAAAAATGGCGACTGCAGCTGCAGGGCTGCGCGGTGGCGGTGGCGCTGTGCGCCATCATTACCCTGGTGGCCATGCAGTGGTTGATGGCTTTCGAAGCTGCCAACCTGGTGATGCTCTATCTGCTGGGGGTGGTGATCATCGCCCTGGTCTATGGCCGCTGGCCGTCGGTGCTGGCGACGGTGATCAACGTTATTAGCTTCGATCTCTTTTTTGTCGCTCCGCGCGGGACGCTGGCGGTGTCGGATGTCCAGTATCTGCTCACCTTCGGCGTGATGCTCACCGTGGGCCTGCTTATTGGTAACCTCACCGCCGGCGTGCGCTACCAGGCGCGGGTGGCGCGCTACCGTGAACGCCGTACCCGTCATCTGTATGAGATGTCTAAAGCGCTGGCGGTGGGTCGTAGCCAGCAGGATATCGCCACCACCAGCGAGCGGTTTATCGCCTCCACCTTTCAGGCCCGCAGCCAGCTGCTGCTGCCGGACGCCCAGGGAAAACTGCTGCCCTTAACCCACCAGCCAGGGCTGACCCCGTGGGATGATGCTATCGCCCGCTGGAGCTTTGATAAGGGCCAACCTGCCGGCGCCGGCACCGATACCCTGCCCGGCGTGCCCTATCAGATCTTGCCCCTGAAGAGCGCCGCCCGCACCTGGGGGCTATTGGTGGTGGAACCGGAGAATTTGCGCCAGCTGATGATCCCAGAGCAGCAGCGGCTGCTGGAAACCTTCACCCTGCTGGTGGCCAGCGCCCTGGAGCGCCTCACCCTGACCGCCAGCGAAGAGCAGGCCCGGCTGACCAGCGAGCGTGAAAGTCTGCGGAACTCGCTGCTCGCTGCGCTGTCACACGATCTGCGAACCCCGCTAACCGTGCTGTTTGGCCAGGCGGAAATCCTGACCCTCGACCTGGCCAGCGAAGGTTCAAAACATGCTCCGCAGGCCAACGAAATTCGCCAGCATGTGCTCAACACCACCCGGCTGGTGAACAACCTGTTGGATATGGCGCGGATACAGTCCGGCGGCTTTAATCTGCATAAGGAGTGGCTGACGCTGGAGGAAGTGGTCGGCAGCGCGCTGCGCATGCTCGAACCGAGCCTTGGTGGCCAGCACATTCAGCTGGATTTACCCGATCCCCTCCAGCTGGTGCATGTCGATGGGCCGCTGTTCGAGCGGGTGCTGATCAACCTGCTGGAAAATGCCCATAAGTATGCCGGCGCCCGGGCGGAGATCGGCATCCGCGCCGAGGCGGACGCCAAACAGCTGTCGCTGGAAGTCTGGGATAGTGGTCCGGGGATCCCGGCGGGCCAGGAACAGGCTATCTTTGATAAATTCGCCCGCGGCAATAAAGAGTCGGCGATCCCTGGCGTCGGGCTGGGCCTTGCCATCTGTCAGGCCATCGTCGATGTCCACGGCGGGACCATCTCCGCCAGTAACCGGCCCGAGGGCGGCGCCTCTTTCCGTGTTACACTGCCGCGAGAAGCGCCCCCTGAACTGGAAGAGTTACCTGAGGAATTGTGATCAACGTTCTGATTATCGAAGACGAACACGCTATCCGTCGCTTTCTGCGCACCGCGCTGGAAGCTGACGGCATGCGCGTATTTGAAGCGGAAACCCTGCAGCGTGGGCTGATCGAAGCTGCTACCCGTAAGCCAGACCTCGCGATCCTCGATCTGGGCCTGCCGGATGGTGACGGCATTGATTTTATTCGCGACCTGCGTCAGTGGAGCCAGATGCCGATCATCGTCCTGTCAGCGCGTAGCGAAGAGCATGACAAAATTGCCGCCCTGGATGCCGGCGCCGACGACTACTTAAGTAAACCCTTTGGTATCGGCGAGCTGCAGGCCCGCCTGCGTGTCGCGCTGCGTCGCCACGGCGCGGCGCAGGCCGACGAGCCGGTGGTGCGTTTTGCCGACCTGGAGGTCAATATCCCCGCACGCCGTATTCTGCGCGGCAGCGAAGAGATCCACCTGACGCCCATCGAGTTTCGCCTGCTGGCGGCGCTATTGAATAATCCCGGCAAAGTGCTTACCCAGCGTCAGCTGCTGAATCAGGTATGGGGGCCTAATGCCGTGGAGCACAGTCACTATCTGCGGATCTACATGGGTCATCTGCGACAAAAGCTGGAGGCCGATCCGGCACGGCCGCAGCATTTGCTGACCGAAACCGGCATTGGCTATCGCTTTATGCCCTGAATCCCGCCTCTGCAGTACCAGAGGCTGGCGATTTTCAGCCCTTCAGAGAGCAGCAGAAAGCCTGCCAGAATCGCTACATGCCTGACGCCAGCAGCCTGAATCAGCCACAGCCCCAGCGACAGCGAAGGCTGCATAAACACCAGCCTGAGCGGCGCCTGCGCCCAGGCCAGCCACAGCGCATAGCGGCTCTGACGAAAAAAGAGGATCATCGACAGCGGGATGCTGATAATCAGCAGAACATTCAGCGGATAGAGCCAGACCGCCGCGGAGCCCCAGGTATGTAACAGCTGGAGATAAGCCAGCAGGTCGTCGTAGAAAGGGAGGCGGCGGTGGGAAATATTCCACCATAAAAATTGCAGGACGAAAAAGAGATCCATCCACGCCCAGAACAAAAACAGGGACTTCCGTTGTATTTTCATCGCTATCCTTGCGAAAAAAATCAGGCCCGCAAGGGGCCTGATGATAGTGCGTGGTTAGGCGTTCTTCAGCACTTCGCTGACAATCTCTACCGCTTCTTTTTCAATCAGCTTGCGATGTTCTTCGCCGAGGAAGCTTTCGCAGTAGATCTTGTAGGCATCTTCGGTGCCTGACGGACGCGCCGCGAACCAGCCGTTGTCGGTCATCACCTTCAGGCCGCCAATCGCCGCCCCGTTGCCCGGCGCCGCGGTCAGACGGGCGGTGATCGGATCGCCCGCCAGGGTGTCGGCGCTGACCATTTCCGGAGAGAGCTTGGACAGCGCTGCTTTCTGCGCGGAGGTCGCGGAAGCCTGCAGACGGTTATAGCTCGGCGCACCGAAGCGTTCCGCCAGCTCGTTGTAATGCTCCTGCGGGTTTTTCCCGGTGACTGCGGTGATTTCCGCCGCCAGCAGGCACATGATGATGCCGTCTTTATCGGTCGACCACGGCGTGCCGTCGAAGCGCAGGAAGGAGGCCCCGGCGCTCTCTTCGCCGCCGAAGCCGAAGCTGCCGTCGAACAGGCCGTCAACGAACCACTTAAAGCCCACCGGCACTTCCACCAGCTTGCGGCCCAGATCGTTCACCACGCGGTCAATCATCGCCGAGGAGACCAGCGTTTTACCGACTGCCACCTCTTTGCCCCACTGCGGACGATGCTGGAACAGATAGTTGATCGCCACCGCCAGGTAATGGTTCGGATTCATCAGCCCCGCCGGGGTGACAATCCCGTGGCGGTCGTAATCCGGGTCGTTGGCAAACGCCAGATCGAACTTATCGCGCAGCGCCAGCAGGCCCGCCATCGCACACTCCGAGGAGCAGTCCATGCGGATGGCGCCGTCTTTATCGAGGTGCATGAAGCGGAAGGTCTGATCCACCTGATCGTTAACAATGGTCAGATTGAGCTTGTAGTGCTCGCCAATGCGTTTCCAGTATTCGATGCCGGATCCGCCCAGCGGATCGACGCCCAGCGTCAGGCCGGCTTTCTGGATCGCCGCCATGTCGACGATGTCCGCCAGCCCCTCAATGAACGGCTGCACCAGATCCTGTTCTTTAACGTGGCCAGAAGCCAGCGCCGCGTCCAGAGAAATGCGTTTCACGCCCTGCAGGCCGGCGGCCAGCAGTTCGTTGGCACGGTTTTCCACCACCTTGGTGACGTTGGTATCCGCCGGGCCGCCGTTTGGCGGGTTGTACTTGATACCACCATCTTCCGGCGGGTTGTGTGACGGGGTGATCACAATACCGTCCGCCAGCGGACCGCCTTTTTTGTTATGCACCAGAATCGCGTTGGAGACCGCCGGCGTCGGGGTGAAGCCATTGTTTTCCTGCACGATTACGTCAACGCCGTTGGCGGTTAACACTTCCAGCACCGAGATAAACGCCGGCTCGGAGAGGGCGTGGGTATCTTTGCCGACATAGCACGGACCGGTGATCCCGTTCTTCGCACGATCTTCCGCAATGGCCTGGGCGATGGCCAGGATATGCGGTTCGTTGAAGTTGTGGCGCGCCGCGCTGCCGCGATGGCCAGAGGTACCGAATTTTACCGCATGCTCCGCATTACCGACTTCAGGCTTCAGCACGTAGTACTGAGCAGTCAGTTGGGCGACGTTAATCAAATCACTCTGTTGCGCAGGCTGCCCCGCACGTTTATCGATTGCCATTGCCTGATCCTTCTGGTGCAAATGTTAAAAAGCTAGATCGTGCCGCAAACCTTTTCAATCAGCTCCGCAGGGAACTGCATCGACTGCATGATGTGCTCGATCATGCTGCATTTACGGCCGGTATTGGTATTGGTGATAACCCACCACGGGGTACCAGGAACCTGTTTCGGTTTGGTCTGGTTGCCGCTTTTCAGCAGCGTACGCGCATCTTCCGCGAAGTAAACGCGCGTGCGGCCGTGCAGAGACTCGGTAGCCTCAGCAAAGGCTTTACTGTCCAGGGAGTAGAGGGTCGTCAACACCAGCATAAAACGGTTCACCGCGCGCTTCTGCTCGGCGTATTCATCAGATAACAGCATCTCGCGCATGGCGCGGACTTTATCCTTCACCGGGTTAGCGGGTTTCACCTCAGCGGCAGGCGCTGGCGCCAGCGTCGGCGCGGCTTTGCTGACCGGTGTAGCCGGTTGGGAAACGGCGGAAAATTTCAGCATACGCCGTAAAATGTCGGATGCGCTCTCGCCGATATGCAGAGTGTGGCTGGCAATATAGCGATAGAGTTCATCATCAACTTCAATTGTTTTCATCTTAATCCAGTGCGATATCTTTTCTGAATACAAATCGTTGGGATTATAAGTACAAATCCCAACCGCGGATAGCGTCAAACCAGGATGGCGGTAAAACTCAGAAAACTTCTGGGTCTTGCAGCCGGATGGCAGAATGTCCAACATAATACCCTAACCCGACGGAGCGAAAAAAAGAACTTTGCCATGAAATTAAATAGCCGAGCGCAATCTGCACAGAATTCGCACAACTACTCCCCGATCGTGCTGGTCCACGGTCTGTTTGGCAGCCTGGACAACCTGGGCATCCTCGCCCGCGACCTGATCGCCGACCACGATATTGTGCAGGTCGATATGCGCAACCACGGATTATCGCCGCGGTCGCCAGAGATGACCTACCCCGCCATGGCGCAGGATCTGCTCGATACGCTCGACGCACACCAGATCGAGCGCGCCACCTTTATCGGCCATTCGATGGGCGGCAAAGCGGTAATGGCGCTGACCGCGCTGGCGCCGGAACGCATCAGCGGTCTGGTGGCGATCGATATCGCGCCGGTGGATTATCACGTACGCCGCCATGATGAGATCTTCGCGGCTATCCGCGCCGTCAGCGAATCCGCCGCCAGCACCCGCCAGCAGGCGGCGCAGGTGATGCGCGAATATCTGCAGGAAGAAGGCGTGATTCAGTTCCTGCTAAAATCATTCGTCGACGGCGAATGGCGCTTTAACGTGCCGGTGCTGTGGGACCAGTATCCGCATATTGTCGGCTGGGAAACCATTCCTGCCTGGCCACACCCGACGCAGTTTATTCCCGGCGGCAACTCGCCTTATGTGACCGATGCCTACCGCGACGCGCTGCTGGCCCAGTTCCCGCAGGCGCGGGCGCACGTCATCGCCGGCGCCGGACACTGGGTGCATGCCGAGAAACCCGAAGCGGTGTTACGCGCCATCCGCCGCTATCTGGCGAGCATCGCCGTCTGATTGACTAAAATATGCCCGACCGCGCCGCAGAATGCCCGTGGTCGTTGGCGCAGCCGTTCGCCTGATGTATGATGGCGCGCTATCTGCGCCGGCTAGAGCCCGGCAGCTTGTTTCCCCGAAGTCACTCAGAATCATGGCAAAAGAACAAACGGACCGTACGACATTAGATTTGTTCGCAAACGAGCGTCGCCCGGGAAGACCGAAAACCAATCCGCTGTCGCGCGATGAACAACTGCGCATCAACAAACGTAACCAGCTGAAACGCGATAAGGTTCGCGGGCTGAAGCGCGTCGAGTTAAAACTCAACGCTGATGCGGTCGATGCGCTCAACGAGCTGGCGGAAGCGCGTAATATGAGCCGCAGCGATCTCATTGAAGAGATGCTGATGACACAATTAACCGCCCTGCGCAGCCAGGGAAAAGTCTAACTTTCCGCGAAAAAACCGCATTCATGTAGCAGAGTGTGCAGTCGGGCGTGATTGCTGTTTCCGCGCCCTTGCCTGTTCTGCTATGATTGCCGTTATCTATGGGCATCGCGTCCCTACCACATCATTTAAGTTTCAAGAGGTTATTTTACTCATGGCAATCATCGGCATCTTTTTTGGCAGCGACACCGGCAACACCGAAAATATTGCAAAAATGATTCAAAAGCAGCTTGGTAAAGATGTTGCTGATGTTCACGACATTGCCAAAAGCAGCAAAGAAGACCTGGAAGCCCACGACATCCTGCTGCTCGGTATTCCGACCTGGTACTATGGTGAAGCACAGTGTGACTGGGACGACTTTTTCCCGACGCTGGAAGAGATCGACTTCAATGGCAAACTGGTGGCGCTGTTCGGCTGCGGCGACCAGGAAGACTACGCAGAATACTTCTGCGACGCGCTAGGCACCATCCGCGACATCATTGAGCCACGCGGGGCGACCATCGTCGGTCACTGGCCGACGGCGGGGTATCATTTCGAGGCTTCCAAAGGCCTGGCGGATGATGACCACTTCGTCGGCCTCGCCATCGATGAAGACCGCCAGCCGGAGCTGACTAATGAGCGCGTTGAGAAGTGGGTGAAGCAGGTTGCCGAAGAGCTGCACCTCGAAGAAATCAAAAACGCCTGATGATTAAGCGGCGTGACTATTGAGTTGCGTCGCATTAATAGACAAAAGCAATCAAACTAATAGCTACAAGTTTTTAACTTTTAATCACATATCTGTACAATGTCCTCTGATTT
>ERZ506542.49-NODE-49-length-31045-cov-4.68345_pt1 | contig 31045 bp, 27 predicted proteins | sample MGYA00512769_ERZ506542 | MGnify/ENA metagenome assembly ERZ506542
ACCGCTCCATTTCACGCAGACGCTGTTCACCGGAGGCCAGTTCGGCATCCACGGCGGCCAGCAGATCGCCATTGCTCGGCGCTTTGTGGCCGTAAAGCTCACTGTCCGGCATCGGATCCAGAGCAAAAGTCAAAATGATGTAGGCCACCAGGACAAAGAAAAAGAGGCCGAAAATCATCGCCAGCACGGTAATCAGGCGCACCAGCTTCACCGGGACATCAAGATGCTGAGCAATGCCCGCGCAGACGCCCTTTACCATCCCGCGCTGCGGGATACGCCACAGTTTTTTATTCAGATCCAGTCCGGCCATTATTTGTCCCTCCAGTTCGGATGTTCAGCATCCAGGATCGCTTCCAGCGCCTGAATACGTTCGCGCATCCGCTTCGCGTCATCGGTCAACTGCAGCAGCCGTTGCTGCTCATTTTGCGTCAGACTGCCGTTAGCGCCGCGATTGTTGTAGTGCAGCCACAGCCAGACCGGCAGAACAAACAGCACAAACAGCGTCAGCGGAATGGCGAGAAAAAGCATGCTCATGTGTACTCCTTACAGGGGGTGAGCCGCGGCGCAACGCCGCGCCGCGCAATCGTACTTACTGGTTGGACTGATTCATTTTGGCTTTCAACGCCGCCAGCTGCTCGCTGATTTCGTCGTCCGCTTTCAGTTCGGCAAACTGCTGATCCAGCGTCTGCTGCTTGCCAAAGCGGTGGCTCTCTGCTTCCGCTTCCATCTGATCGATGCGGCGTTCAAAGGACTCAAAGCGGGCCATCGCCTCATCCAGTTTACCGCTGTCCAGCTGGCGACGCACATCGCGGGACGAACTCGCCGCCTGATGGCGCAGCGCCAGCGCCTGCTGACGGGCGCGGGTTTCGCTGAGTTTGTTCTCCAGCTCGCCAATCTCTTTTTTCATGCGCGCCAGGGTTTCATCCACCAGCTGTACTTCATGATCCAGTTGAGCGATAAGGTCGGTCAGCTTCTGTTTTTCGATCAGCGCCGCACGGGCCAGATCCTCTTTCTCTTTACGCAGCGCCAGCTCGGCCTTTTCCTGCCATTCCGCCTGCTGGGCGACTGCCTGCTCAATACGACGGGACAGCTGTTTCTTTTCCGCCAGCGCGCGGGCCGACGTCGAACGCACTTCCACCAGCGTGTCTTCCATCTCCTGGATCATCAGACGCACCAGCTTTTGTGGGTCCTCCGCTTTCTCCAGCAGGGAGTTGATGTTGGCGTTCACGATGTCGGCAAAACGAGAAAAAATACCCATAATTTCAATCCTCATAGTTCTGGTTTCAGGCATTCACCTGTGGCTTAGCTAATACAAATGGCGTGCCAACTTTTTATCTTATTGATTTTAAACAAGGTGGTTGCGAAATGTGCTGGGCATTGCTACAGTCGCTTGGTTAATTCCACTACTTAATGGCGAAATTCATCATGGCGCAGTACAAGGATAATCTGCTGGGCGAGGCCAATAGCTTTCTCGAGGTGCTGGAACAGGTTTCCCGGCTGGCCCCGCTGGATAAACCAGTGCTGGTCATCGGCGAGCGAGGTACCGGGAAAGAGCTTATCGCCAACCGACTCCACTACCTCTCCAGCCGCTGGCAGGGACCGTTTATCTCGCTGAACTGCGCAGCGCTGAACGATAATCTGCTCGACTCGGAGCTGTTCGGCCACGAAGCCGGGGCTTTTACCGGGGCCAGCAAACGCCATCCCGGACGCTTCGAGCGCGCCGACGGCGGGACGCTGTTCCTCGATGAGCTGGCGACGGCCCCAATGCTGGTGCAGGAGAAGCTGTTAAGAGTGATTGAATATGGCGAGCTGGAGCGCGTGGGCGGCAGCCAGCCGCTACAGGTTAACGTCCGGCTGGTGTGCGCCACTAACGCCGATCTGCCGCAGATGGTCGAGGAAGGCCATTTTCGCGCCGACCTGCTAGACCGTCTGGCCTTCGACGTGGTGCAGCTTCCCCCGTTGCGCGAACGGCAGAGCGACATCATGCTGCTCGCCAACCAGTTTGCCATTCAGATGTGCCGCGAACTTGGCCTGCCGCTGTTTCCCGGCTTTAGCGAGCGGGCGACCGCAACGCTGCTCGGCTACCGCTGGCCGGGGAATATTCGCGAACTGAAGAACGTCGTCGAGCGCTCGGTGTATCGCCACGGCGACAGCGAGCATGAGCTGGACGCCATTATTATTAATCCTTTTCGTCAGACCACCGGCTCCCCGCCGGAAGCCGCGTCCGGCGATGAGCTGCCCGCCCTGCCGCTGGATCTGCGTGATTTTCAGCTCCAGCAGGAAAAACGCCTGCTGGAGCGGAGTCTGCAGCAGGCGAAGTATCATCAGAAGCAAGCGGCGGAGCTGTTAGGATTAACCTATCACCAGCTCCGCGCGCTGCTGAAAAAGCATCAGCTGTGAGAGGCGCGCGGCAGCAGCAGCGCGCTCACCGCCATTGCCCCCAGACATAAGACGGTGTTAAACCACAGGGCATACTGGGCGGCATGGGCCATGCCCAGCGGTAAAAACAGCGCAAAAAGTGACGCCGTCACAGCAATGCCCATCGCCCCGCCCAGCGAGCTGCCCATCTTATAGATCCCCGAGGCGACGCCGATCTTGTTCTCCGGGGCATTGGCCACCGCCGTATCCGTTGACGGCGTGGCGTAGCAGCCCAACCCGAGGCCAAACAGCACGTTGCTGGCGAATACCACCCCGATATACAGCGCCTTATCGAGAAAGGTACAGGATATCAGCGCGATGGCAATAGCGGTCAACACCGGGCCGGCCATCATCGGCAGCCGGGCGCCATAGCGTTGCAGCAGCTTCTCGCCGACCCGGATCATCGCGAGGACGGTCACCAGATAGCCGAGGGTCATCATTCCACTTTCCAGCGGCGTCAGGTGGTGCCCCTGCTGCAGCCAGATGCTGGCGATCATCATGGTACCAATCGCCCCATTGAGCAGAAAGTTCGACAGCACTGCCGCACCGTAGGCCCGATTGCGGAATAGCGCAAAATCAATCAGCGCCGCCTCGCCTTTGCGCATGCCGTTGCGGATAAATACCGCCCCCGCCGCCAGCGCCCCAACCAGCATGGTCAACGACAGCGGGCTGCTCCATCCCCAGCCATGGCCCTTGCTGATAAACAGATTCACCAGCACCAGCGCAGCAATCAGGCTCAGCAGGCCGCCAACGTCCAGCTTATGCTGACTGGCGCTGGCGCTGCGGCTCTCCGGCGTACCGCGCAGCAGCACCAGCGCCAGCAGGGCAACGGCGATGGAGAAGACGAAGATCCAGCGCCAGCCCAGTCCGGTGGCGATAGCTCCGCCAACGAAGGAACAGAGACCGCTGCCGCCCCACGAGCCGATGACCCAGAAGCTGACCGCCCGCTGCCGTGCACGCCCTTCATACCAGGTCTTAATCAGCGCCAGCGTCGCCGGCATAATGCAGGCTGCCGACAGCCCCTGCAGCACCCGGCCGGCCAGGAACAGCCCCGGCCCCTGAGCGATTACCAGCATGGCGCTGCCGACGATGCTCAGCCCCAGCCCGAGGGTGGTCATCCGCATCCGGCCAAACTTGTCCGCCAGACCGCCGCTGGCGACCACGAAACAGCCGCTGAACAGCGCGCTGAGGCTGACGGCCAGAGTTAAGGTTTCAAGGGAGATATCAAGACTGCTTTTCATCGCCGGCACGACGTTAATCACCGACTGGGCGAACAGCCAGAAGGTTAAAACGCTTAACACAATCCCCACCAGCAGGCGATCGTTGCCGACAAACGGGGTGTCGCTTATTGTGACAGTGCTCATCGCATGGCCCTCCCGTCTCTCGTGATTAGCGCAGATAGTGTTCCGTCAGACCGCACCACAGCGCCGCGCCGGTCAGCAACAGCGCGTCGTTGAAGTCATAGCCCGGGTTATGCACCATGCAGCGGTCCGGCTCGTCGCCCGCGCCGATAGTGAAATAGCTACCGTGCGGGTGCTGCTCCAGCATAAAGGCAAAATCTTCACTGCCCATAAACGGCTTCACCTCGCCCACCTGCTCTGCACCGAACAGCGACGTCGCCACCTCCCGCACCATGGCGTTGGTCGCCGGATCGTTGCGCAATACTGGGCTGCCGTTGACATGCGTCAGCGTGGCGGTGGCATTGAAGCTCTCCGCCTGGGCCACGGCAATATCGTGGATCCGCTGCAAAACGGTTTCACGTACCTGCTCATTGAGGGTGCGCACCGTGAGCTTCATCAGCACATGGTCGTTAATGATATTGGGCGCGTGTCCGGCCTGAATGCTGCCGACGGTCACTACCGCCGGTTCAAACGGGGTGATATTGCGCGAGACGATCGACTGCAGCGCGAGGGTGATATGGCAGGCCACCAGCGTGGCGTCAACGGTATGTTCCGGCACCGCGCCGTGGCCGCCAACGCCCTTCACTTCAATATGCAGCGTATCGGAGGAGGCCATCATCGCTCCGTCGCGCAGGCCGATCTTGCCCAGCGGCTGCCCCGGCATATTGTGCAAGCCGAAGATGGCGTCGCAGGGGAACTGGTCAAACAGACCGTCCTCAACCATTACCCGCCCGCCGTACAGCAACTCTTCCGCGGGCTGGAAAATCAGCTGCAGCGTCCCGGTAAACTGGCGGGTGCGCGCCAGATATTCAGCCGCATAGAGCAGCGTGGTGGTGTGCCCGTCATGGCCGCAGCCGTGAAAGCGCCCGTCAACCTGGCTTGCCCACGGCTTCCCGCTCCGCTCCTGCATCGGCAGGGCATCCATATCTGCCCGCAGGCCGAGACGTTTTTTCCCCTCGCCGACGCGCAGCGTGCCCACCACTCCGGTGCCCGCCAGGCCGCGGTGAACCTCGTATCCCCACTCGCTAAGCAGTCGGGCGACCTCGCTGCTGGTCTGATGCTCTTCAAAGCCGATCTCCGGCTGCTGGTGGAACTGGCGACGCAGGGCAATAAATTGCGCCTCGTTGACCTGCAAGGCTTCAAGCAACGGATGTGTCATTTTTGTTATTCCTGTGTTGTGTTTGCACGACACAGTCGAGTTTATGCGGGTAAAACAGCTTTCAGGCGCGTTTTTTTGTTTTATATTGACGAGAAATCAATGAGTGTTTTTCATACATATCGGTTATGACAAAAAACAACCGGTTGTTTTTTGTCTACAGAGGAGTGTCACGTGGAGCAGCATTCAGGCGACTTTAGCGTTACCGTGCGCGATGTACGTCAGTTGAACCAGCCGGAAAGCGATCTGCTGATGCTGCTGTGGGTGCTGGAGGGGAGCATAAATCTGACGGAGGCAGAAGGTGTGCCGCAGCCGCTCGCCGCCGACGGGCTGGCGATCGTTAACCGCAACCGTCGCTGGAGCCTGCGCAGCGCCGGAGCCAACGCGGTGATGATCCTGACTCTCTCTGCCAGCTGGCTGACCCGCCTTGACAGCGCTTTTTTTGCCGTCGACTACCAGATAACGCCGCGCACCCGGGATGCCGATGACGGCCTGCGCCGCCTGATGCGCCAGCTGCTGGTGAGTGGTCTCGTCAATCATCCCGGCCATTACCGACTGGAGGCCAATCGCTGGCTGAGTGAGATAGCGCTCCTGCTGGCCACACGCTTCAGCCAGCCCATCGCCTCCACGCCGCGCCGCGGGACTGAGAACTGGAGCCGGCGAATAGCCAGCGTGGTCGCGCGGATCGACGCCAACTATCAGCGCCGCCTCTCGCTGCAGGAAGTGGCGGCAGCGGAATTTGTCTCCGAGGCCTGGCTGTCACGCTTATTTCACAAAGAGGTCGGGATGAGTTTTGTCCAGTATCTCACCGCACTCCGCCTGCGCCACGCCGCCGATCAGTTGTTGACCACCCGCAAACCCGCCCAGCAAATTGCCCGCGAACAAGGGTTTGCCAGTACGCGAATGATGAGCGATCTGTTTAAGCGCCAGCACGGCGTGACGCCGCGCCAGTACCGTGAACAGCATCCCCGAGAGCTTGCCCGGCCGCGTCCGCTGCAGGCCGACCGCTGGCAACCGGTGGCGCTCGACCGGCTGTATGCCCGACTCAATAAACCGGAGAAACGTGACCGGGAAAACCCTCCGCTGCCGATCAACCCACCGCAGAACCGGGAAATTAACCTGCGCGATCGCCCGACGCGTGCCGCCATGCTGCGCCATACCCGGATGGTGGTGACCGTTCGCGAGCTTGACGATCTACTGCGAGAGGATGTGCGCCGGGAACTCGAGCAGCTGCACCGCGCCCTGCCGGTGTATGCCATCGATATCAACGATCCCTTTCTCAGCAGTCGGCTGTTCGGTACCGGATGGGACGATCCACAGATGGCGGGCTACGCCTGCTGGTACAACCTGCAGCAGATCTTCAGCTGGCTGGCGGCGATGGGCTGGCATGTGATCCTGCACACCGGCGTCACCACCCGCAGCGATCTGCTGCAGCGCTTTCTGCAACTCGCCGCCAACCATTTTCCAGCGGCGACGCTCAACAGCTGGCGCTTTGTCTGGCACTGGTCGCCGCAGGCCAGCGAAGCTACCCGCCAGGCGGCCTGGCGGCAGCAGCGCGAGGTTCTTGACCGCCTGCTGCCGCAGCCGCAGCTGGGCATCTGGCACCGCTTTGCCGCCAGTGACCCCGGGGACGATCCGCTGTTTCACTCACCGCTGCTGGCGGAAGCCGATTTTCTCGCCTGCCAGGCCGATGCCAACGAACAGCTGGATCTGGCGCAGGCGGACAGCAGCAGTCTGGCTTCCAGCGAGCACTATCCGGTGCACAAACTGCGGCAGATCCACAGTGCGCTGCGTCAGCTGCAGCTTAACCTGCCGCTATGGCTGCTCTCGTGGAATACGCTGACCGGCGATACGCGGGACACCAACGGGCGCTTTTTTCGCGGTGCGCTGTTGATGGATAACCTGCTGGGAGTGGCGGACCAGGTCTGGCTGGCAGGCTTCTGGTTAAATTCAGGCCTCCAGGGGGAAGCCCGCGCCAACGGGAAACTCGATACCTCCAGCCTGGCGTTGCACTATCTGCACGGCCTGCCTCGCCCGGTTTACTGGGTACTGTGGCTCTGGCGGCGGCTACGCGGTGAGATCTTGTTTCACGATAAAAACCTGCTATTGCTGCACCACCAGGGACACTACCAGCTGCTGTTGCGCAATACGGTGGTCTACAATCCCTGGCTCTCCGGCGAAGCGGCCTTTATCCAGCGCTTCAGCCAGCCCTACAGTGTGCGGCTGCAGGGTCTGGAGGGCGGCTGGCGCGTCAAACAGCACCTGTTCGATCAGCATCATGGCGCTTTATTCCCGCTGGTCGACGCCTTTCGCAGCCGCAGTGGCCCCGACGCCGAGGATTACCAGTGGCTGATGCATCAGGCCCGTCCGGCCCTCGGCGTGGAGGAGGTCCAGCTTGACGGGCACTGGCTGCGGGTCGACTCGCTGGAGAGCAATGCGCTGGTGCTGTATGAATTTACCCCTCAGCTCTCCTCCGGCGAGGATCCCGCCCCCTGAAGTAAACCGTGAATTTTCCGCTGGCTTTCCGTCGTTGCCGGATGAAAGACCAGCAGGGAAAGATCGGGGCGGCCTTCCACGGCAAAAGAGGTGAACTCCAGATCGAGCGGGCCCATCTGCGGGTGGTTAATGCGCTTATAGCCCTCGCCATGGCCGGCGACGTCATGGCTTTGCCAGAAACGGGCAAATTCAACGCTCTGCTGGCTGAGCTCCGCGATCAACTGGTCAGTTTCTTTCGTGGCGCCCATCCGCGTGACGTCGGCGCGGAAGGCGTTGACGATAAGCTGCCCCACCGTCTGCCAGTCCTGCAGAGTGGAGCGGGCCTCAGGCCGGGTAAACAGACGACGCAGCACGTTGCGCTCCGCCAGCGGCAGTTGGCCGTAGTCGGTCAGCACCCTGGCCGCCGCGCTATTCCAGGCGATGACGTCCCAGCTGGCGGTGCGGATAATCGCCGGAATGGTGAAAGCATCAAGCACCCGCTGCAGCCGCGGCGTCATATCATCCGTCACCGTCAGACGCGTCTGCGGCGGATGGCCAAACGCAAGAATAAACAGATGTTCGCGTTCCGGGGAGGTCAGCCGCAGGCCGCGGGCGATCCGCTCCAGCACCTCACGGGATGGCGCCCCGCCGCGCCCCTGTTCAAGCCAGGTATACCAGGTCGGGCTAATACTGGCGAGCTGGGCGACCTCTTCGCGGCGCAGGCCGGGGGTGCGTCGGCGTCCCGCCGGAAAGCCAAACGTCACCGGATCGAGGCGCTGTCGCCGGGCGCGAAGAAAATCGCCTAATGCATGGTTGTCAGAAGTGTTCATCGTCTGCCTGTGGGTTCTGCCTGTTAGAATTTATACCCCGATAATGTCTCTACTTTTAGAGTATGACATCGCAGGTAGGATACGCCTGAAATCCCGTTCAGGAGGTTCATCATGCGTATATTTCTTACCGGCGCGAGCGGATTTATCGGCTCACGTATTCTTCCGGCGCTACAGGCGTCGGGCCATCAGGTTATCGGCCTCGCGCGCAGCGAAAGCACCGCACAGGCCCTGAAGGCGGCCGGCGCCGAGGTGCATCGCGGCACGCTGGACGCCCCGGACTCGCTGCTGGCTGGTGTCGGGAACGCCGACGCGGTGATCCATACCGCCTTCGACCACGACTTCAGCCGCTTTGCCGCTAACTGCGAGAAGGATCGACAGGTGATCCTGGCCCTGGGCCAGGCGCTGCGGGGCAGCACGCGGCCGCTGGTGATCACCTCCGGCACGCTGATGGGTGACGACGGGAGCGGCGCCCCGGCCCGGGAGTCGTTCTTCAACTCAGCGCACCCCAGCCCGCGCACCGCCTCAGAGCTCGCCGGCCAGCAGTTGCTGGAGGCGGGCGTGGATGTCAGGGTGGTCCGCCTACCGCAGGTGCATGACACCGTGCGTCAGGGACTGCTGACCTGCTATATCGAACGTGCGGTCGCCAACGGGGCGGTAGCCCTGCGCGGCGAGGGTAGCAACCGCTGGTCCGCCGCCCATGTCGATGACGTCGCACGTCTGTATGTCAGCGCGCTGCTGCAAGGTGCGGCCGGTGAGCGCTATCATGCGGTGGCCGAAGAGGGCATCGCATTACGCGATATTGCCGCAGTCATCGCCCGGGGCTTAAATCTGCCGCTGACCCACCTGGATGAGTCGCAGGCCGACGCCTGGTTCGGCTGGTTTGCGCCGTTTACCGCCCTCGATCTACGCGCCAGTTCGGCATGGACCCGTGAGCGATTGCAGTGGCAACCCGTCGGCCCCGGCCTGCTGGAGGACCTGCGGAATATGGATTATCAGAAAGTGACACCGTCACTTTAACAAAGGCGTTTCCCCCCCGCTAAACACCCGACGGGCGCATTGTTGCCCCCGTCGGGCCACGCTCGTTCTTCCCCGCTATACTCAGTGCAGTGTTCCCTCGGCGCCTGGCAAACCGCGGCCAAACAGACCTGACTGGCGATATGGGCGATAAAAAGTTACCATGTTTCACTATACAGACTCGGTTCCGCGACTATTTTAATCAATTGACTGAATACTATACGCCCCCGGTAACCGCATTATCCCTCAGACTTGTTGAAGGCGGTGGTGAATGTCTATTAATCTTAATAAGATAGAGTTCAACTCTATAATCAAACAGAAAATATGCGCCTGAAATTGTCATCTCTCCTGGCAGCGGTTTCCCTGCTGTGTGGGCAGGCTTTTGCCGCCCCTGCGCTCCCCGACCGCGCCGATATCCGCGACAGCGGTTTCGTCTATTGCGTCAGCGGCCAGGTGAATACCTTTAATCCGCAGAAAGTCAGCAGCGGACTGATCGTCGATACGCTGGCGGCGCAGATCTACGATCGCCTGCTTGACGTCGACCCCTATACCTACCGACTGGTCCCCGAGCTGGCGGAGAGCTGGGAAGTCCTTGATAACGGCGCCACCTACCGTTTTCACCTGCGTCGTCATGTCCCGTTTCAGCGCACAGCGTGGTTTACCCCGACCCGGGACTTTAATGCCGATGACGTCATTTTCACCTTTGGCCGTATTTTTAACCGCGACCATCCCTGGCACAACGTCAACGGCAGCAACTTCCCCTACTTCGACAGTCTGCAGTTTGCTGATAGCGTGGAGAGCGTGCGTAAGCTGGATAATCAAACCGTGGAGTTTCGCCTCAAGCGGCCGGACGCCTCGTTCCTCTGGCATCTGGCCACTCACTATGCGTCGATTACCTCTGCCGAATATGCCGCCCGCTTAACGCAAGATGACCGTCAGGAGCAGCTGGATCGCCAGCCGGTGGGTACCGGTCCGTTCCAGTTATCCGAATATCGTACCGGGCAGTACATCCGCCTGCAGCGCCACCCCGGCTACTGGCGCGGTAAGCCGTTGATGCCCCAGGTGGTCGTCGACCTCGGCTCCGGCGGTACCGGCCGTCTGTCGAAACTGCTCACCGGAGAATGCGACGTGCTGGCCTGGCCTGCCGCCAGCCAGTTGACGATCCTACGTGACGACCCGCGCCTGCGCCTGACGCTGCGTCCGGGCATGAACATCGCCTGGCTGGCCTTCAACACCGCCAAGCCGCCGCTGGATAACCCGGAGGTGCGCCATGCCCTGGCGCTGGCCATTAACAACCAGCGCCTGATGCAGTCCATCTACTATGGCACCGCGGAGACAGCGGCCTCCATGCTGCCGCGCGCCTCGTGGGCCTACGATAACGACGCTAAAATTACTGAATATAATCCGCAGGAGGCCCGCGCCCGCCTGAAAGCCCTGGGGCTGGAAAACCTGACCCTCAAGCTGTGGGTGCCCACCAGCTCGCAGGCGTGGAACCCCAGCCCGTTGAAAACGGCGGAGCTTATCCAGGCGGATATGGCGCAGATTGGCGTCAAGGTGATTATCATGCCGGTGGAGGGACGCTTCCAGGAGGCACGGCTGATGGACATGAACCATGACCTGACGCTCTCCGGCTGGGCGACGGACAGTAACGACCCGGACAGTTTCTTCCGGCCGTTGCTGAGCTGCGCGGCGATCGCCTCGCAAACCAACTTTGCCCACTGGTGTAACCGGGAATTTGATGACGTACTGCAAAAAGCGCTGATCTCGCAGCAGCTCGCCTCGCGGATGGACGCGTACAAAGAGGCGCAGCAGATCCTCGCCCGCGAACTACCGGTCCTGCCGCTGGCCTCATCGCTGCGGCTGCAGGCTTATCGCTACGATATGAAAGGCCTGGTGCTCAGCCCCTTCGGTAACGCTTCGTTCGCTGGCGTATCGCGGGAGAAAACCGAAGAGGTGAAAAAACCATGATTATTTTTACCCTGCGCCGTCTGCTGCTGTTGCTGGTCACCCTCTTTTTTCTGACCTTTGTCGGCTTCAGCCTGAGCTATTTCACCCCTCATGCCCCGCTGCAGGGGGCCTCGCTGTGGAATGCCTGGCTGTTCTGGTTTGAAGGGGTGCTGCACTGGGATTTTGGCGTCTCCAGCATTAACGGCCAGCTGATTTCTGAGCAGCTGCGCGAGGTGTTCCCGGCGACCATGGAACTGTGCATCCTCGCCTTCGGCTTTGCCCTGTTGATTGGCATTCCGGTGGGCATGATCGCCGGCGTGATGCGCAACAAATGGCCCGATACGCTGATCAGCGCCGTTGCGCTGGTCGGTTTCTCGATCCCGGTCTTCTGGCTGGCGCTGCTGCTGACCCTCTTTTTCTCCCTGACCCTTGGTTGGTTTCCGGTCTCCGGCCGTTTCGATCTACTGTATGAGGTAAAAAACGTCACTGGTTTCGCACTGATCGACGCCTGGCTCTCGGACTCGCCGTGGCGCCATGAGATGATCGTCAGCGCCGCCCGGCATATGGTGCTGCCGGTGCTGACCCTGGCGGTCGCCCCCACCACTGAAGTGATCCGCCTGATGCGCATCAGCACCAGCGAGGTGTATGACACCAACTACGTAAAAGCGGCCGCCACCCGCGGCGTGTCGCGACGCAAAATTCTACTGCGCCATGTACTGCATAACGCCCTGCCGCCGGTGATCCCGCGTCTCGGCCTGCAGTTTTCCACCATGCTCACCCTGGCGATGATCACCGAGATGGTGTTCAGCTGGCCCGGGCTGGGCCGCTGGTTGATCAACGCCATCCGCCAGCAGGACTACGCGGCAATTTCCGCCGGCGTCATGGTCATTGGCGCGCTGGTTATTATTGTCAACGTGATTTCCGATATTCTCGGTGCCATGGCTAACCCGCTGAAACATAAGGAATGGTATGCCCTACGATAGCGTTTATCTGGAAAAGCGTCCGCCCGGTGCGCTGCGCACCGTATGGCGTAAGTTCTATGGCGACACCACGGCGATGATCGGCCTGTACGGCTGCGCGGGCCTGCTGCTGCTCTGCGTCTTTGGCGGCTGGTTCGCCCCCTACGGCATCGACCAGCAGTTTCTGGGCTACCAACTGTTGCCGCCGTCGTGGTCGCGCTACGGCGAAGTCTCCTTCTTCCTGGGGACCGATGACCTCGGCCGCGATGTGCTGAGCCGGCTGCTAAGCGGCGCGGCGCCCACCGTTGGCGGGGCTTTTGTCGTCACCCTTGGCGCTACGCTGTTTGGCCTGGTGCTGGGTGTGATTGCCGGTTCAACCCACGGCCTGCGCTCGGCAGTGATGAATCATATCCTCGATACCCTGCTCTCCATCCCCTCGCTATTGCTGGCGATCATCGTCGTCGCCTTTGCCGGGCCGCATCTCAGCCATGCGATGTTCGCCGTCTGGCTGGCGCTGCTGCCGCGCATGGTGCGCTCCGTCTACAGCATGGTCCACGACGAGCTGGAGAAAGAGTACATCATCGCCGCCCGCCTCGATGGCGCGTCGACGCTGAATATTCTGCTGTTTGCCATTCTGCCCAATATCGCCTCTGGCCTGGTGACCGAGATCACCCGCGCCCTGTCGATGGCCATCCTGGATATCGCCGCCCTGGGCTTTCTTGACCTCGGCGCCCAGTTGCCTTCCCCGGAGTGGGGAGCGATGCTGGGCGATGCGCTGGAGCTTATCTATGTGGCGCCGTGGACCGTCATGCTGCCCGGGGCGGCGATCATGCTCAGCGTACTGCTGGTCAACCTGCTGGGCGACGGGATTCGCCGGGCGATCATTGCCGGAGTTCAATAATGCCGTTACTCGATATTCGTCACTTAACCATCGAATTTAAAACCAACGAAGGCTGGGTAAAAGCCGTCGATCGTGTCAGCCTGACCCTGACCGAGGGCGAGATCCGCGGCCTGGTGGGCGAATCCGGTTCCGGGAAAAGCCTGATTGCCAAAGCTATCTGCGGCGTGACTAAAGACAACTGGCGGGTCACGGCCGACCGTATGCGGTTCGATGACATCGACCTGCTGCGACTGTCGAACCGCGAGCGCCGGAAACTTATCGGCCATAACGTGTCGATGATTTTTCAGGAGCCGCAGTCCTGTCTGGATCCCTCTGAGCGCATCGGCCAACAGCTGATTCAGAGTATCCCGGGCTGGACCTATAAGGGGCGCTGGTGGCAACGGCTGGGCTGGCGCAAACGCCGGGCCATTGAGCTGTTGCACCGGGTGGGCATTAAAGATCACAAAGACGCGATGCGCAGCTTCCCCTATCAGTTGACCGAGGGCGAGTGTCAGAAGGTGATGATTGCCATCGCCCTGGCGAACCAGCCGCGTCTGTTGATCGCCGACGAGCCAACCAACGCCATGGAGCCAACCACCCAGGCGCAGATTATTCGCCTGCTGACGCGGCTCAACCAGAACAACAACACCACCATCTTGCTGATCAGCCATGACCTGCAAATGCTCAGCAAATGGGCGGATAAAATCAACGTCATGTACTGCGGGCAGACGGTAGAGAGCGGGCCCAGCGAGGAGCTAATCACCCTCCCGCATCATCCGTACACGCAGGCGTTAATCCGCGCGATCCCGGATTTTGGCAGCGCCATGCCGCATAAAAGTCGCCTCAACACCCTGCCTGGAGCGATCCCGCTGCTGGAGCAGTTGCCTATCGGCTGTCGGCTCGGGCCGCGCTGCCCGTACGCCCAGCGCGAGTGTATCGAAACGCCGCGTCTTACCGGGGCGCGTAACCATCTGTACGCCTGTCATTTCCCGTTGAACATGGAGAAAGAGTGAAATGGTCGAAACATTGCTGGAAGTTCGCCAACTCAGTAAGACCTTTCGCTACCGCACCGGCTGGTTTCACCGCCAGACTGTGGAGGCGGTTAAGCCGCTGAGCTTCACTTTGCGCGAACGGCAGACGCTGGCAATTATCGGCGAGAATGGCTCCGGGAAATCCACCCTCGCGAAGATGCTGGCGGGCATGGTGGAACCCACCAGCGGCGAACTGCTCATCGACGATCATCCGCTAACTTTCGGGGATTACTCCTACCGCAGCCAGAAGATTCGCATGATCTTTCAGGATCCGTCGACCTCGCTGAATCCGCGCCAGCGCATCTCGCAGATCCTCGATTTCCCGCTGCGCCTGAATACCGATCTCGACGCCGAGGCGCGGCAGAAACAGATTATCGACACCCTGCGCATGGTCGGTCTGCTGCCGGACCACGTCAGCTATTACCCTCATATGCTGGCGCCCGGTCAGAAGCAGCGTCTCGGCCTCGCCAGGGCGCTGATCCTGCGCCCGAAGGTCATCGTCTGCGATGAAGCGCTGGCCTCGCTGGATATGTCGATGCGCTCCCAGCTCATTAACCTGATGCTGGAGCTACAGGAGAAACAAGGCATCTCCTATATCTATGTTACTCAGCACCTGGGAATGATGAAGCACATCAGCGATCAGGTGCTGGTAATGCATAACGGCGAAGTGGTCGAGCGCGGCAGCACTGCCGATGTGCTGGCCTCGCCGCTGCACGACCTGACCCGTCGCCTGATTGCCGGCCACTTCGGTGAAGCCCTCACTGCCGATGCCTGGCGTAAAGACGGGAAATAGCCCGCAGGGGCGGCTCTCACGCCGCCCCTGTCATTCAGGAGGAAGGGAAAAGACTCTGCGCCGGCAGCAACCGGCGGTCAAAGCGGCGCAGCGCGTAGTAAAGCCCCCCGGTACCAAACCAGCCAATCATCCATGACACATCATTACCGGCGAAGATCCACGTGAGTGAACCGTGGAACAACGGGTTCTCAATGAACGGCAGCTGGATCAGCACACCAACGATATACAGGCTAATCGCGTACAGGTTCCAGAAACCATAACGTTGATGCGGGTCGCTTAGCGCCGGAATATCGAGGGCGCCCTTCGAGATAAGATAGTAATCCGTCAGACAGATGGCGCTCCACGGCACAAAGAACGCCAGCAAAAACAGTAGAAAATGCGTGAAATGCTTTAAGAAAGCGGGCTCGCTAAGCAGCGCGATAATGCATGAAGCTGCCACCATCAGCACCACGAATGCAATGCGGCACGTTGGCGACAGCACAGTTTGCCGGCGGAAGGCGGAAACAATGGTGGTCAGCGACATAAAGCTGCCGTAGGCATTCAGGGTAGTGAAGGTAATTTTACCAAAGCAGATAGCGAAATAGATAATCATGGCCATTGCCTGGCTCTTTCCTAATCCCACCAGATAGCTCACCTCGTGACCAGGGAACGCGCTGCCGGCAATGGCCGCCGTGAGTACGCCCAGCGTCATCGACGTTTGGGTGCCCAACACGGTGCCGAAAAACACCGAGCAGCACGTTTTCATGGCGGAGACATCACGTGGCAGGTAGCGTGAATAGTCGGATACATAGGGGCAAAAAGCGATCTGCCACGATGAGGAGAGCGATACGGCTAACAAAAACGTCGGCAGCGAAAAATGGTTATTGTGCGCAAGCGCACTGAGATCGGCCGAAAGTAGCAGCGTGATGAACATATAAACGAAGGCCAGAATCCCGACGATACTCGCCAGTTTGCCCAGCTTGTGGATCACCTTATAACCGAGGACGGCGATAACGATAATAATCGCACTGAATATCAGCATCCCCGCCACGTGGCTGATATTCAGTAGTTTGGCCATTGCCTGCCCGGCCAAGACGGTGCCGCTGGCAGAAAAACCGATATACATGATGCAAACCAGCACCAGCGGCACCACCGCGCCAAAAACGCCAAACTGGGCGCGGCTAAGGATCATTTGCGGAAGTCCGAGTCGCGGTCCCTGCAGCGCATGTAGCGACATCACCGCGGCCCCCAGCATCTGACCGACCAGAAGCCCGACCAGCGACCACACGACGTCGCCGCCCAGCACAACGGCTAAAGCGCCGGTGACAATTGCCGTAATTTGCAGATTGCCGCCAAACCACAGAGTGAACTGGCTAAAAGGGTGTCCATGCCGTTCGCTTTCCGGGATGTAATCAATTGACCGCCTTTCACTCATCCCAGCATAATTACGCTTTGACTGCCCGCCTGTAGACGAAAACGAAGACATAGGTTCCTCACTTAAATTGTTTTAATATCACCTCACTCAATCGTTCTTGTATATACAAGCATTGACAACTTACCGCCTTGCATGCACTCTCATTTTGTGACGAATATGTAAAATATTTGTATTACAGAAAGTTACTAAACTAGTTCAAGGCGGCGCTTATCTTTGACGCCGGAAGCAATTAACTAAGGTGTGCTCCCATGATGGTCCCTTTTCACTTTTCGTCGCTTCCCGTCACGCCGTGGAAAAACGGCGGCGGAGAAACGCGCGAAATCATCCGCGTACCCGCTCCAGACCCAGACGCTCCCTTTCTCTGGCGAGCGAGCATCGCCACTCTGCAGGCGGATGGTCCTTTCTCCCCTTTCCCAGGCGTTGACCGGGTGATCACCCTGCTGGCGGGACAGCCGTTACGGCTGTGTGGCGAGAATATCAACCAGCCGCTGACGCTCTGGCAGCCGTGGGCGTTCCCCGGCGAATGGGCCCTGTCCAGCGTTGGGATCGTTGAGCCAGGGCTGGACTTTAATATCATGACCCAGCGCGGACGAGCATCGGCGACGGTGCAAATGGTGAGCACTGCACAACACCCGGCCAGCGAAGGGGTCGCTTATGTGCTGCAGGGCGAGTGGGATCTGGCAGGACGGCGCTGCGCCGCCGGCAGCGGCCTCTGCTGGCGCGGTGGATCCCCGGGGGATCTGCATCCCCTGGGCAGCAATGGACGCCTGCTGCTAGCGGAGATCGCGCTCAAATAATCATCAGAAGAGAGAGTATACTGGAGCTATCGCGATACGCTTTTGCCCCGCACGCCGCGGGCGCGGCTGAAAAATATCGTGACACAAGGGGTCGTCAGTGGGATATAATTCCCGGCTAAATTTGAGTTATTTTGAAATAACAATGTTAAGGTTATGATTGTTAAAGTAAAAATAAGCAATAACGATAAGGATTAAAGCTATGGGTTTTCTTTCCGGTAAGCGCATTTTGATCACTGGCGTCGCCAGCAAACTGTCCATCGCCTACGGTATTGCGCAGGCAATGCACCGTGAAGGCGCGGAACTGGCATTCACCTATCAGAACGAAAAACTGAAAGGTCGCGTCGAAGAATTTGCTGCCGCGCTGGGTTCTGACATTGTGCTGCCGTGCGACGTTGCTGAAGATGAGAGCATCTCCGCGCTGTTCACCGAGCTGGAAAAAGTCTGGCCAAAATTCGATGGTTTCGTCCACTCTATCGGTTTTGCCCCGGCTGACCAGTTAGACGGCGACTACGTTGACGTTGTCACTCGCGAAGGTTTCAAAATCGCACACGACATCAGCGCCTACAGCTTTGTGGCGATGGCTAAGGCCTGCCGCACCATGCTGAACCCGGGTTCGGCTCTGCTGACGCTCTCCTACCTGGGCGCAGAGCGCGCCATCCCGAACTACAACGTGATGGGTCTGGCCAAAGCCTCTCTGGAAGCTAACGTCCGCTATATGGCCAACGCCATGGGTCCGGAAGGCGTTCGCGTCAACGCCATCTCTGCCGGCCCGATCCGTACGCTGGCTGCTTCTGGCATTAAAGATTTCCGTAAAATGCTGGCGCACTGCGAAGCGGTCACCCCGATCCGTCGCACCGTCACCATTGAAGATGTGGGTAACAGCGCAGCCTTCCTGTGCTCCAACCTGTCTGCGGGTATCTCCGGTGAAGTCGTTCACGTAGACGGCGGGTTCAATATCGCCGCCATGAACGAGCTGGAACTGAAATAAGTTCCTTCCCCTCCTCACCCCGGTGAGGAGGGTGCTTCCTTTCCCACGCCTTGCGCTCCCCTTGTTATTCCAATCGGCTATTTGTTAGCACGTATCAATATTTTCTCCTGCTTCCGGGTTACGCCAGGATAGTTCTGCATAAACGATCCGCGGAACGGCGGTTCGCCACATACCGAACAAGGAAAGCCCATGGAGCCACGCCGCGTGAATGGCAAAAACCACTGGTATCACGAAACCCAGTCAACAATCTGCCCGGTGGATGTTCTACCGCTTGTCCCTGAAGCCGCCCATGTTGAAGACCGCTTTTTGCTGGACCTGACGCTGCCGGAAGCCTGGCTGCACATCCACGCAGGCTGGCTACACCCCGCTCGCCAGTTGGCCGGACTGCTGTTTCCCGATCAGGTGACAATCAGCCGCCTGCAGACCTTTACTGCCTACGATCGCCTGAGCACCGCGCTGACTGTCGCCCAGGTCTTCGGCGTCCAGCGGTTGTGTAACCATTACGCCGCCCGCCTGGCCCCTCTGCCGGGGCCCGACTCTTCGCGCGAGAGCAACCGCCGCCTGGCGCAGATCACCCAATATGCTCGTCAGCTTGCTGGTTCCCCCTCCGTGATTAACGCCCTCTCCCGCAGCCAGTTGGATGAAGTCGGATTAACCAGCCGGGATATTATTCTGATCAACCAGATTATTGGTTTCGTCGGCTTCCAGGCCCGGGCAATTGCCGTCCTGCAGGCGGCGCTGGGCTTCCCGGTGCGCTGGATCCCCGGCATGCCTCAGCAAGAAGAGGCCCCCGCCGAACTGTTCACCGCGCCACCAGGAGAGTGGCAGAGCGACCTTGAAGATCCCGATCTGCAGTACGCCGATGATGAGCGCCAGCATCGCATCGCCAGTTGGCAATCGCTGCCCGGCCTCGGCGAGTTAGCCCCGCTGCTGGCCTGCGACCCGCCGTTGATCGCACCGCTGGAGACATTAATACGCCAGCTCAGCACTGACGATGCCTTTGTCCCGCAGGTCGCCTTACTCACAGCGCGGACCAATGGCAGTGCTACCTGTTTTGATGCCTGGCTCAATCGTTGGCAAGGGGAAGAGGACTTCGCCGGCCATCTACGGCAAGGCGAGCATGCTCTCCATCGCTGGCTTGCCCGGCACCCTCAGTCGCGCGTGCTTGTCATCGCGGTCCAGTTATTAACCCGTTCCCCGGACCGGTTTAGCGCCGCGCAGCTAACGCCCCTCGCGGAATATGGACTTTCCACAGCGCAGGCGATTGATCTGTTGACCTGGAGCGGGCTGTGCGGCTGGATGAATCGGCTGAAAATCGCCCTCGGCAATGTGCGTCAGCAGACGTAAATTGCTGAAACAGCGCTTGCTGCGGCAGGCATATTCGCGTAAAAATGTCAGCCGCTCTTTTAGCCACGAAAATACCTAATTATGTTTCAGGATAACCCGCTGCTAGCGCAGCTTAAACAGCAACTGCATTCCCAGACGCCGCGCGCGGAAGGGGTCGTTAAGGGCACGGAAAAGGGCTTTGGCTTCCTCGAAGTGGACGCTCAGAAGAGCTACTTCATTCCGCCGCCGCAGATGAAAAAAGTGATGCATGGCGACCGTATCGTCGCGGTGATCCATTCTGAAAAAGATCGCGAAAGCGCCGAACCAGAAACCCTGGTTGAGCCCTTCCTGACCCGTTTCGTCGGTAAAGTCCAGAAGAAAGACGATCGCCTCGCTATCGTTCCTGACCATCCGCTGCTGAAAGACGCCATTCCCTGCCGCGCCGCCCGCGGCGTTGAGCACGATTTTAAACAGGGTGACTGGGCCGTCGCCGAGATGCGCCGTCATCCATTAAAAGGCGACCGTGGGTTTTACGCGGAGCTGACCCAGTTTATCACCTTTAGTGACGATCACTTCGTCCCCTGGTGGGTAACGCTGGCGCGCCATAATCTCGAAAAAGAAGCCCCGGACGGCGTCGCCACTGAGATGCTCGACGAAGGGTTGACCCGCCGTGACTTAACCGCTCTCGACTTTGTCACCATCGACAGCGCCAGCACCGAAGATATGGACGATGCGCTGTATGCTGAATCTAGCGCCGATGGCAAACTGCTGCTGACGGTCGCCATTGCCGACCCGACCGCCTGGATTGCCGAAGGCAGCAAGCTGGATAACGCCGCAAAAGTGCGCGCCTTTACCAACTACCTGCCAGGTTTCAATATTCCGATGCTGCCACGCGAGCTGTCAGACGACCTCTGCTCCCTGCGTGCCAACGAAGAGCGCCCGGTACTGGCCTGCCGGATGACTCTGGCAGCCGATGGCACCATCGAAGACAACATCGAATTCTTTGCCGCCACCATCGAATCAAAAGCCAAGCTGGCCTATGACGACGTTTCTGACTGGCTGGAAGGCCGCGGCAGCTGGCAGCCTGGCAGCGACGCGATCGCCCAGCAGATTACGCTGCTGAAGGACGTATGTCAGCGTCGTAGCGAATGGCGCCAGACCCATGCGCTGGTGTTCAAAGACCGTCCGGACTACCGTTTCGTTCTTGGTGAAAAAGGCGAAGTGCTGGACATCGTCGCGGAACCGCGTCGCATTGCCAACCGCATTGTTGAAGAGTCGATGATCGCCGCCAACATCTGTGCCGCACGCGTTCTGCGCGACAAGCTCGGCTTCGGTGTTTATAACGTCCATACCGGCTTCGACCCGGCGAATACCGAACAGCTGGCGGCCCTGCTGAAAACCCACGACATACATGTCGACCCGACGGAGGTTCTGACCCTGGAAGGGTTCTGCAAACTGCGCCGCGAACTGGACGCCCAGCCGACCGGATTCCTCGACAGCCGCATTCGCCGCTTCCAGTCGTTTGCGGAAATCAGCACCGAGCCGGGCCCGCACTTTGGTCTTGGGCTTGAAGCTTACGCCACCTGGACTTCGCCGATCCGTAAGTATGGCGACATGATTAACCATCGTCTGCTGAAGGCCATCATCAAAGGTGAGACCATTGCGCGTCCGCAGGATGAAGCCACCGTGCAGATGGCGGAGCGTCGTCGTCTTAACCGCATGGCGGAACGCGATGTCGCTGACTGGCTGTATGCCCGTTTCCTCAACGACAAAGCCGGGACCGATACCCGCTTTGCGGCGGAGATTATCGACGTCAGCCGCGGCGGGATGCGCGTACGTCTGGTGGACAATGGCGCGGTTGCCTTTATTCCGGCCCCATTCCTCCACGCCGTACGCGACGAACTGGTGTGCAGCCAGGAGAACGGCACCGTGCAGATCAAGGGCGAAGTGGTCTACAAAGTCACCGACGTTATCGATGTCACCATCGCCGAAGTCCGCATGGAAACCCGCAGCATTATTGCGCGTCCGGCAGCCTGACGTATCATCTCAGCGGTTCCTGCGGGAACCGCTGCTTCTTTCCTCTCCATCCAGCTATTTCCGTCGCACCGATTAAGGTTGTGCGTTTTTTTCGCTTCTCTTTTTCACTCTTTTTTAGCATCATTGATTTCATTCGTTTTTGTTACCAGGATAATGCCATGTCAGATGTGAATGCCCACCTGCTCGCTCAACGTATCGATACCGTGCTGGATATTCTGGTTGCCGGTGATTATCACTCTGCAATCCATAATCTGGAGATCCTCAAAGCGGAGCTGCTGGCGCTGGCGGCGGACGACGCGGAGCAACAAAACCAGCCTAAGGCTCCCTGGGAAATCTGATTATCACCTATTCCGCAACCGGCTATTCATTCCGGTTGCTCGCCAAATAGCCCCCTAACAGTGATGTTGCTATGAACGCCCGACAACAAAGTATTTTGCAAGTGGTCATCGATAAAGGCCGCATGAGCGTCGCCGATCTGGCGAAGATGACCGGTGTCTCAGAGGTCACTATTCGCCAGGACCTGAATCTGCTGGAGAAGCAGAGCTATCTGCGCCGCACCCATGGTTATGCCGTCCCGCTGGACAGCGAAGATGTCGAAACCCGCATGATGACTCATTTTGCCATTAAGCGTGAACTGGCCAGCCGGGCAGCGGCGCTGGTGAACGCTGGCGAAACCGTGTTTATCGAAAACGGTAGCAGCAACGCCCTGCTGGCGCGTACCCTGGCTGAACGGGGAGATATCACCATTATCACCGTCAGCAGCTATATTGCCCACCTGTTGAAAGAGACGCCAGGAGAGGTGATCCTGCTGGGCGGGATATACCAGAAACGCAGTGAGAGTATGGTGGGCCCCTTGACCCGCCAGTTCATTCAGCAGGTGCATTTTAGTAAAGCCTTCATCGGGATCGATGGCTGGCAAGCAGACACCGGCTTTACCGGCCGCGATATGATGCGTGCGGATGTAGTAAACGCTGTGCTGGAAAAACATTGCGAGGCGATCATCCTCAGCGACAGCTCTAAATTCAGCGCGGTTCACCCCTATCCTCTGGGGCCTGCCGGCCGCTTTAATCGCGTTATCACCGACGATCGGCTGCCGGGCGCGTGCCGCGATCAGCTTATCCGTGGTGGTCTCCTCGTCGATATCGTCCCTCACACCTGACATTCTCTCGCCCCGCTCCACACCATAGCAGTGGACGGGGTGTTCTGACGCTCTGAGAGTATTCCGAGCCGTTAATTAAGACTTTTTACCTGACGATAAATTTTAAAAAAAGTAAAATTATTATTAGCGATATAACAGGAAGTGACTATCACCTGCGTGATTTTCGTGACACCTGCGCACCCTAACTTCATGGTATTGCCCTAAAGCTGCTATTTCAGGCTATGCTTAAAGGAGCGTTGTATCCATGAATAGATTATTCAGGAGAAAAAAAATGATGACTTCAACGAGCAAAAAAATGGCTGCTGTCGTTCTGGCTGTCACTGTAGCAATGTCTCTGAGCGCTTGCTCTAACATGTCCAAACGCGATCGCAACACCGCAATCGGTGCTGGCGCGGGCGCCATCGGTGGGGCAGTGTTAACTGACGGTAGCGCGCTCGGTACCCTGGGCGGGGCAGCAGTCGGTGGTATTATTGGTCACCAGGTCGGCAAATAATATAATTACCTGACCAAATAAAAGAATAATTCACACGAATTGACTTACGCACGTAAAATGATTCAAGGCCGCGGCATTCACCGCGGCCTTGTTATTTGAGCAGAAGATTTAAATATTGCAGAAATAGTGCTCAACCGCCGGCTAACTTAACCTTCATCCCTTTCGCCTCAAGCAGCGATTTGAGTAAATCGCGTTTATCACCCTGGATTTCGATCACGCCATCTTTCACCGCGCCGCCACAACCACATTTCTTTTTCAGCTCTGCCGCCAGGGCCGTTAGCGCAGCATCATCGGCATCAATGCCGCTAATCAGGCAGACGCCTTTGCCCTTGCGACCGCTGGTCTGACGCTGGATACGTACAATGCCGTCTCCTTTAGGGCGCACTGGCGCCGGTTTTGCCTCGTCGATACGCCCGGATTCCGTGGAGTAAACCAGGCGGCTATTGGAATCGCTCATTATGCCTCCTTTGACAACGAGACGTTGATCGCCCGCAGCGTTGCGGCAGGATCGGCCGACTGCGTCACCGGACGACCAATCACCATATAATCCACCCCTGCTTGCTGGGCCTGCTCCGGGGTCATGATCCGCCGCTGATCGCCAGCGTCGCTGCCCTGCGGACGGATCCCCGGGGTCACCAGTTTAAACGCCTGCCCCAGTTCCTGTTTGAAGCGCACTGCCTCCTGAGCTGAACACACCACCCCGTCCAGACCGCAGCGCTGAGTAAGCGCTGCCAGCTTCGCCGCATAATCCGCCGGGGATAAGGTAATGCCCAGATCCTGTAGGTCGCTGGATTCCATGCTGGTGAGCACGGTGACAGCGATGAGCAGCGGCGCATCTTTTCCAAACGGCAGCAGCGCTTCCCGCGCGGCGGTCATCATTCGCGCCCCGCCGGAGGCATGGACATTCACCATCCATACGCCCAGCTCAGCCGCTGCGGCCACCGCACGGGCGGTAGTGTTAGGAATATCGTGAAACTTAAGATCAAGGAATACCTCAAACCCGCGCTGGTGCAGCTCGCGTACGAACTGCGGCCCCAGCAGGGTGAACATCTCTTTACCCACCTTCAGACGGCAGTCGCGCGGGTCGATACGGTCGACAAAGGCCAGCGCTTTATCGCGATTGTCATAGTCGAGCGCAACCACTACGGGAGAGGAAGTGACAGCGCGGGAAGATGTGATAGCTGTAGACGTCATGACCAGACCTTAGTGTTGATGGGCGCCTGAGCGGCGCAAAAAAGGTAAACGGGCAGCATTCTACCTGTGATGCTAACAAAATGACAGGCCGCTGTATTTGCCCTGGTCAAACGATGGCGCTGCCGGGGTCACCGATCATAAAGTCGAAAAACCAATGAGGATGTTGTAACTAATGAATACTTTTTTTTTGACTCTATTGACCATCGAGGCCGCGAATCGGTTTGATGGTTGCCCAGGAGCGGCAGGATGGGCAATGCCAGTAAAGAGTATGCGCCGTAAAGCCGCATTTCTGGCAGCGGTAACGCGGTTTGCTGCGCACCTGCTCACCAACCATGTTTCGCAGCACCCCAAGGCTTTCTTTCGCCCGCCCTTCTTCCGCTTCGTTGAGATGGTAGTCCATCAACTTATGGAAGACACGCATGGTCGGGTGGCGTTCCAGCTGGCGGGTCACATAATTTTGCGCCGCTTCGACCCCTTCCCGTTGCTCAAGAATTTGCGCCAGCATCAGTTCGGCAGTCGCCCCGGTGTTCTCTTCAACGCAGCGCCGCAGGAAAACTTCCCATTCATCGGCTTTACCGAGCTGCTGGTAGCAGGTCTGCAGCATCTCCAGCGTCTCGCCCACCAGCTCTTTATCCTGATCGATAACCCGCTCGAGGCTTTCCACCGCTTTGGCGTAATCACCCTTTTCCATCCACACCCGGCCCATCATGATCGACACCCGGGCGCTGGTGCGGTCAGCGGAGGCACCTTTTTTCAACAGGGCCATCGCTTTATCCAGATCGTTGGCTGCCATCTGCTGTAGGGCCAGCTCGCACCAGAAGTTGGCGATCTCGCCACGATGTTTCTCTTTACCCAGCTTCACCAGTCGTTCAGCCACTTCAATCGCCGACTGCCAGTCGCTCGTCGCCTGATAGATCTGCAGCAGTTGCTGCAGGGCGCCGAGACGAAAATCGGTCTCATCCACCAGCTGCTTAAACATGTCTTCCGCGCGATCGTACAACCCGGCGGCCATATAGTCGCGCCCCAGCTGCTGAACGGCCAGCAGGCGCTGATCGTAGGTTAACGATGCGCTTTCCATCAGGCTCTGGTGGATCCGAATCGCGCGGTCAACCTCGCCACGGGAACGGAACAGGTTACCGAGCGTCAGGTGCGCCTCGACGGTGCCGGTATCCTCTTTCAGCATATCAAGGAACAGGTCGACGGCCTTATCCTGCTGGTTACTGAGCAGGAAGTTTACCCCCGCCACGTAATCCCGTGACAGGCGGCTCGCATCGTCCTGTTTGGACTGTTGTGCACTTCTGCGGCCCATATACCAGCCGTAAGCGGCGGCAACGGGTAAAAGCAGAAACAACAACTCCAGCATAAGAGGTTATTCCTTCACGGCAGGCACGCCTGCTTCGGCAGCGGCCGGACTGACGGGGGCAATCTGATGCTCAAGACGCTTAATTTTACGCTCCGCGCGCGCTAGTGAGACACGCACCCGCAGCCAGAACAGGCCACAGATCAGCCAGCCGATGGCAAAGCCCGCTGCAAACAGCACCGCCAGCAGCGTCGATATGCGGAATTCACCCTGAGCGAGTAAATAGTTGAAAGTGACCTGTTGGTCATTCTGCGCCCCCAGCGTTACTGAAATGACGAAGATTGCTAACACCAGTAAGAAAATGAGTAAATATTTCACATGACTTCCCGTTATGTGGGTTGCGCGAAAAAAGCCCGCTTTCAGCCCTATAAAGTATCATTTTCGCCGCAGCGGTGGAATGAAAAAGCATGGCAACTCGTCAGGATATGCGGTCGGATGCCGCTAAAATCAACATTACTCTGCTTCGGTTGTCCGTTTTTTAATATCCTGCGCCTCTTCCCCGGGCGGTGAGAGCGGTCCGCAGAGACGCTGCGTCAGCCAGCAGGCCACGGTGACCAACAGCCAGGAGATCAGCGTAGCGACGATGAGATCCAGCGGCCAGTGCATGCCCAGCGCCAGGCGACTGCCCATCACCGCCGTCGCCCACACCAGCAGCACCGCGATCGTGCCCCAGCGCCGACGCGGCCACAGCAGCCCGGCGGCGAGCAACGCCCAGCTGGCGGCGAACATCGTGTGACCAGACGGGAAGGCAAACCCGGTCTCCTTCTGCCAGTGCTTGCGTAAAAAGGGCGGGATATCCTGCGCCTGTGCCAGCTGTTCATGCACCAGTTTAGCGCGTTCTTTGCGCTTCAACGCATAGAATTGCGTCACCGGCACCTGGCGTGTGTTTTCCAGCCAGATGACAAAGGGTCTCGGCTCCTGGACTCGCGCCTTGACCCAGGATTTCGCCCCCTGTCCCACCAGGATGGCGGCGGCGAGGATAAGGAACAGGATCAGCGCCGCGCGCAGGCGAAAGCGCAGACACCAGAGAAACCAGGCGCACAGCACAACATGCGTGATGATCCCCCATGGCTGGGTCACGGTTTCTGTCACCCACCACAGTGTTTTCAGCCAGGCGACCGGCAGCCCTGGCTGCCACAGCCAGCCAGACAGCCAGACGGCAAGGGGCATGATCAGCAGCAGCGCCGCCGCGAGAGCGGTTCGTCGGGCAATTAACAGCATTTTCTCTCCTTCTCCTTGTAGATGAACATCATAGCGGAAACTGGTTCGTTTGTGCGCTTTCGACGCGGCTAACCGTTCGCGATTAGGAGAACGTCCAGGCCTTGTGGCAAAATAGCGGTAAACAGAAAGCACATTCAGGTGCTGACAGAATCTGGAGAATCACATGCAGCTTAAACGTGTGGCAGAAGCCAAACTGCCAACCCCCTGGGGCGATTTCCTGATGGTGGGTTTTGAAGAACTGGCAACCGGACAGGATCATGTCGCGCTGGTTTATGGCGATATTTCAGGGCAGACGCCCGTTCTGGCCCGAGTACATTCAGAATGCCTGACCGGCGATGCCCTGTTTAGCCTGCGCTGTGATTGCGGCTTTCAACTGGAGGCGGCCCTGTCGCATATCGCTGAAGAGGGCCGGGGGATCCTGCTCTATCATCGCCAGGAAGGACGTAACATCGGGTTATTGAATAAAATTCGCGCCTATGCGCTGCAGGACCAGGGCTATGACACCGTCGAGGCGAACCATCAGCTTGGCTTCGCCGCCGATGAGCGCGACTTCACCCTGTGCGCCGATATGTTCAAACTGCTCAACGTTGAGCAAGTGCGGTTATTAACCAATAACCCGAAAAAAGTGGAAATTCTTACCGAAGCCGGGATCAACATCGTGGAGCGCGTGCCGCTGATTGTCGGGCGCAACCCGAAAAACGCCCACTATCTGGACACCAAAGCCGCCAAGATGGGTCATCTGCTGAACAGCAAGCCGGCGGAATAAATCAGTGTAACCAAAGAGAAAGGGCCAGCGATGCTGGCCCTTTGCTTTACAGCATATTACGGATGACGTAGTGCAGGATGCCATCGTTGCGGTAGTAGGTCAGCTCGGTCGCAGTGTCGATACGGCACCGACACGGGATCACGTCCTGCGTGCCGTCAGCCCGCGTAACCGTGACCGGCACCGTCGCGCCAGGCTGAAGCGACTCCAGGTTGCTGATATCAATCCGCTCCTCCCCGGTCAACTGCAGCGTTTTACGGGTCACACCTTGCGGGAACTCCAGCGGCAAAATGCCCATTCCGATCAGGTTGGAACGGTGGATACGTTCGAAGGATTCGGCGATCACCACCCGGATCCCCAGCAGGCGCGGCCCCTTGGCCGCCCAGTCACGGCTGGAACCTGACCCATACTCCTTGCCGGCGATCACCGCCAGCGGTATGCCTTCGGCTTTATACCGCATCGCTGCATCGTAAATCGCCACCGGTTCGCTATCCGGTAGATGGCGGGTCATCCCCCCTTCCACGCCCGGCACCATTTCGTTGCGAATGCGGATATTGGCGAAGGTGCCACGCATCATCACCTCATGGTTACCGCGACGGGAACCGTAGGAGTTAAAGTCACGCCGGGCAACCCCATGCTCCTGCAGATAGCGGCCTGCCGGACTATCGGCTTTGATACTCCCCGCCGGCGAAATGTGGTCAGTAGTTACTGAATCGCCCAGCATAGCGAGGATCCGTGCGCCGTGAATATCCTCCACCGGCTGCGGCTCGACGTCCATCTCGTCAAAGAACGGCGACAAGCGAATATAGGTGGAGTCCTCCTGCCAGTCATAAGTATCTGACGCGTCCACTTTGATTGCTTTCCACTCATCAGTACCGGAAAACACTTCCGCGTACTCTTTGCGGAACATCTCGGTGGAGACCTGTTCCACCGCGCGGGCAATCTCCTCCCCGCTCGGCCAGATATCTTTAAGATAAACCGGCTCGCCATTCTTGCCCTGTCCCAACGGCTCGCGGGTGAGGTCGATATTCATGTTCCCCGCCAGGGCGTAAGCGACGACCAGCGGCGGGGAGGCCAGCCAGTTGGTTTTCACCAGCGGATGGATACGCCCTTCGAAGTTACGGTTACCGGAGAGCACCGCCCCAACGGTCAGATCGCCCTTTTTGATCGCCTCTTCGATCGGTTCCGGCAACGGACCGGAGTTACCGATACAGGTGGTACAGCCATATCCCACCAGATTAAAGCCGAGCTGGTCGAGGTAAGGCGTCAGGCCGGCATGAGCCAGATAATCTGACACGACTTTCGAGCCTGGAGCCAGAGACGCTTTTACCCACGGCTGCGGCTGCAGGCCACGTTCCACGGCTTTTTTCGCCAGCAGACCAGCGGCCATCAGCACGCTGGGGTTGGAGGTGTTCGTGCAGGAGGTGATGGCCGCAATGGCTACGGCGCCATCCGGCAGCGAGTAATGATGCCCGTTCAGCGTATAGTCTACCGGCTGACGCTGACGCTGAAGGTGGTTAACCTCCAGCTCGCCGCTGGCGGCAAAGGCTTTCGGCACATCGCCCAGCGCCACGCGATCTTGCGGCCGCTTCGGCCCGGCGAGGCTCGCCTCAACGCTGCCCATATCCAGTGCCAGGGTGCTGGTAAAGACCGGCTCATCGCCAGGCTGGCGCCACATGCCCTGCGCTTTGGCATAAGCTTCCACCAACGCGACCTGCTCTTCGCTACGGCCGCTGAGACGCATATAGCTGAGCGTCACGTCATCGATCGGGAAGAAGCCGCAGGTGGCGCCATACTCCGGCGCCATATTGGCGATGGTGGCGCGGTCGGCCAGGGGTAAGGTATCCAGCCCGTCGCCGTAAAATTCAACAAATTTGCCGACGACACCGTGCTGGCGCAGCATCTGGGTAACGGTCAGTACCAGATCAGTGGCGGTGATACCTTCACGCAGTTTACCGCTGAGTTTAAAGCCCACCACATCCGGGATCAGCATCGACACCGGCTGGCCCAGCATGGCGGCTTCCGCCTCAATCCCACCCACGCCCCAGCCAAGCACGCCGAGACCATTAATCATGGTGGTATGGGAGTCCGTACCTACCAGAGTATCCGGCCACGCCATCCACTTCCCATTCACCTCTTCGCTCCAGACGGCCCGACCGAGGTATTCGAGGTTGACCTGGTGACAAATACCGGTGCCCGGCGGCACGACGCTGAAGCGGCTGAAGGCCTGCTGTCCCCAGCGCAGGAAAGCATAGCGCTCGTGGTTACGCTCCATTTCCAGACGGACGTTATCTTCGAAGGCTTCGTCATCGCCGAAGCGGTCGACGGTCACCGAGTGGTCGATCACCAGGTCAACCGGCGACAGCGGATTCACTTTCGCGGTATCGCCGCCCAGGCGTTTCACCGCCTCGCGCATCGCGGCCAGATCCACCACCGCCGGCACGCCGGTAAAGTCCTGCATCAGGACGCGAGCCGGACGATAGGCAATCTCCCGGTCGGCATGGGCCTGTTGCAGCCAGCCGGCCAGGGCACGAATATCTTCTTCTGTTACCGAGTCACCGTCCTGCCAGCGCAGCAGGTTTTCCATCAGCACCTTCAGCGATTTGGGCAGCCGACTGATATCACCCAGCTCTTTTTCCGCTAACGGCAGACTGTAGTAGTGCCAGGTTTTCTCGTTGACCTGTAGCGTGTCCTTACTGGCTTCTCGTAGGGTTGACGACATAGCTCCTCCTTTATCTCAGGGATGGCATACCCTGATTCTCCTCAGGGTCTCCATTAAAGATAACACATACTGAGCATAACACTTTGATAACAACCCAAATTGCTAAATGCCGGGAGGGCGCAGGTCCTGGAACGGGAATTATCTTAATACCGGCGAAAAGGCACCAAAATAGTGCAACGAGGTGGTTAAAGGCGATATTGTATTAGTACATGAGGACAAAAAAAGAGCTAATCTGTCAGCGAGGGATGATTAGCTCTTATGAGTGGTTTCTGGTTGGATAAATCCCGCGGCAAAATATATTCTCCCTGTATTGCCGGTCACTAATTTTATATTACAGTTTCCTTTCACTGTCATAAAAATGACATGTATCTACAACGATGACCTACAGCTTTAGCTGACAATCCAGATGTTGCAGATGGTGAGCGCGATGATGCTCCAGAACATCGCCAGCCCTACCAACACTACGCCCCATACGCGACTACGCAGAACGGGATCGATTTCGGTTTTGTCATTCTCGTATGACATCGCCAGTTTCATGTAATCGATATTACTTATCATATTGTCACCACCAATTGCTCAAATCATCAGGTACAGATAAATCTTAATTATGGATGAAAGATTAATCCAGTGAATTTAGGCTTGATGGAATATATTTAACCGGTTATTTG
>ERZ506542.52-NODE-52-length-30579-cov-5.37882_pt1 | contig 30579 bp, 25 predicted proteins | sample MGYA00512769_ERZ506542 | MGnify/ENA metagenome assembly ERZ506542
TACTCCTACTGAAGAATGGTTGAAAGAGCTTATTGATGTACGTAAAAAAAATCAAAATTTCTTCTCATGGCGTGCTGAATGCCGAGTTGACGCCCTGTCAAACAAAATCATTCCCCTGATGGCCGAAGCAGGCATGCGTGTAATAGATCTTGGTCTTGAGAGTGCCAGTTTAGAGCAATTGCAAAAGATGCATAAAACACCAAAGCCAGAAAATTACTTAAACCGAGCATCCAGACTATTAGAGCTTTGCTTCAAAAATAAAATAAAAACAAAAGTTAACATCATGTTTTACGCAGGAGAAACTGATACTACAATAAGTGAAACTCGTAAATGGTTAAACGCTCACAGAGAATATATCTACGGTGTTTCATGTGGAGTTGTATCTGCGTTCGGCTGGGATCATAACAAACAAAGCTTTATTGATAACCTTATGCAACATGGTGCAACAATATGTCATGAAGAGAGTTTTCTCGGTGTTACAAATTTTCACCTTAGTAACACGTTAAATTATTACAAAGCCTTAGATGAAGCAAAAAAACTCTCCAGAGAATTTATGTCTATGGAGCATTTTTTTAATTTAAAAGCATTCTCATATTATCCACGCGATTTTAGTTTCGAGCAGTTCAAAAAAGAAATCGCCCTCGAGAATGCTAATTATAGCTTCAAATGTGATTAATAATCTGACAACTCAAAAACTCATTAATTAAAGTTGGCAAGCTAAAAAAACACTGCGCTAGAATTGTCCGCTTTATATAAAGCGGACTTAAACAAACGCTGTCTCATATTAAAATAGTTAATCTAAGCGTAAAAACATGGCCATCAACTATCAAAAATATGACGGGTACCGGGGGTGGCTGCCAGTCCGCAGCACTTCCACCAGCTTCCCCCCTGCAGGTGGTCAGCAACGATATTCTCCGCCAGCTGCGCCAGCCTAAATCCTGCCTGGCTCATTTTTATATAGAGCCCCGAGTCATTCACCGCGGCGTTCCCGCTGACAGGTACAGAAAAGGCCTCTTCGTGGCGAACGAAGCGAAATTCATCGGCCCGTCTCGCCTGGCCGGAGAAATATTGCATGGCCCGGTGCAGAGAGCGCCTCCGGTGACGGCGGTACGCCATATTCCCAGAGATAGTCCGGTGACGCGCAGATTAACCAGCAAAAGCGGCCCAGAGGGCGGGCGATCAGGCTGGAGTTGTTCAGCTCTCCCGTTTGTATCACGCCATCAACGCCTTCATGAATGGGATCGACCTGCCGCTCGCTGACGCCGATCGCCAGGTCGTTCTCGGGATAGCGCCAGGAAAAGTTCGGCAGATGCAACACCCCTTACGGGGTAAAACTCACCCGCCTTGTGCTCCGGTTCAGCAGCAACACGCTCTGTTTATGGGCGATATCGTCGCCGCCTGGAGCGATGATCGGCTATTCCGCAACGGACACTGGATTTTTGATGATGCGCCGGACGAGCTACGGACCGTTCACTATGTCGCAGGCGGGCAATTCTATGCCATCGGCAAAGGCAGCAAGTTTGATCATGGGCCGGGTCAGGACTGACCCTCCCCGGTCATGCAGCTCAATGATGAGATACCTGCCCTGCAGAGCGGCTGATACTCCGGCGCCAGACGCCGGGCGCCTGGCCAAACTGGCGCTTAAAGCTGCGGTTGAAGGACTGCTGGGAGTCAAAGCCGAGGGCAATCGCCACGTTGAGGATCGGCTCGTTGCTGTGGGCCAAGCGTTCGATCGACTTTTGCAGCTTTTTCGCCCGAATATATTCTCCGAGGGGCTGCCCGGTATGTTCTTTGAAGATCCGCTGCAGGTGCCACTTCGAATAGCCGGCTCGTCGGGCAACGGTGTCAATATCCAGACGGCTATCAAGATGGTTGTCGATCCAGTCGATCAGATCCTGAATGATGGCGCCAGTGTTCATCATGTTACCCCCTCGCGGCCGGTTAAAAGCATCTTTGTCAATTGCATTTAAAGGTGGCCTGTTTTTACACAAAATGCAAGTTTTATTGTTACATTTAAATCCACGCCAGGATCGCGGTTTTTTATCTCCCCCTGGACCGCACATAAAGTGCAACAATTATTCTTGCACTTAGTTAAGCGCCTTCCTACAATCGCCGCGATAGTGTATTCGAAATTGTTACAGTTTTGTGGCGATGATCGACACAAATGGCCTTAAGCCAGCCCGGACAAAGGAAGTGGCGCGGCCTCTCACGCTGCGTCTTGCCCGGCGGCTACATTTACCGGAATAAAAATAATGAGCCTGCAAAAAACCTGGGGAAACATTCACCTGACCGCGCTCGGCGCGATGATGCTCTCCTTTCTGCTCGTCGGCTGCGACGACAGCGTCGCGCAAAACGCCACGCCTCCCGCTCCGACGGTCAGCGCCGCTAAGGTGCTGGTGAAGTCGATCAGTCAGTGGGATAGTTTTAACGGTCGCATTGAAGCGGTGGAGAGTGTTCAGCTCCGCCCCCGCGTCTCGGGATATATCGATAAAGTGAATTACACCGACGGCCAGGAGGTGAAAAAGGGCCAGGTGCTGTTCACCATAGATGACAGAACCTATCGCGCCGCGCTGGAGCAGGCGCAGGCGACGCTGGCGAGAGCCAAAACGCAGGCCAGCCTGGCGCAAAGCGAGGCGAACCGCACCGATAAATTAGTCCATACCAATCTTGTCTCCCGTGAAGAGTGGGAGCAGCGCCGGTCAGCCGCGGTTCAGGCGCAGGCTGATATTCGCGCCGCGCAGGCGGCAGTGGATGCCGCGCAGCTTAACCTTGACTTCACCAAAGTGACCGCCCCTATTGACGGCCGCGCCAGCCGGGCGCTGATCACCAGCGGTAACCTGGTCACCGCGGGCGACACCGCCAGCGTGCTCACCACTCTGGTCTCGCAGAAGACGGTGTACGTTTACTTTGACGTCGACGAGTCAACCTACCTTCACTATCAAAACCTCGCCCGCCGTGGGCAAGGGGCGTCCAGCGATAATCAGGCGCTCCCGGTGGAGATTGGCCTGGTTGGCGAGGAGGGCTACCTCCATCAGGGCAAAGTGGATTTTCTCGATAATCAGTTAACGCCGAGTACCGGCACCATCCGCATGCGTGCGCTGCTGGATAACTCGCAGCGTCTGTTCACGCCGGGGCTGTTTGCCCGCGTGCGTCTGCCGGGCAGCGCCGAGTTCAACGCCACGCTGATCGACGACAAAGCGGTACTGACCGATCAGGATCGTAAATACGTCTATATCGTTGATAAAGATGGTAAAGCGCAGCGACGTGATATTACCCCGGGGCGTCTGGCAGACGGTTTACGCATCGTTCAGAAGGGGTTAAACCCTGGGGATAGCGTCATCGTCGACGGGTTACAAAAAGTGTTTATGCCGGGTATGCCGGTTAACGCCAAAAACGTTGCCATGACCTCCAGCGCAGCCCTCAACTGATCCCTAATCAGAGAATCCAAGACATGGACTTTTCCCGCTTTTTTATCGACAGGCCGATTTTCGCCGCGGTGCTGTCGATTTTAATTTTTATCACCGGGTTAATCGCTATCCCGCTGCTGCCGGTGAGCGAATATCCGGACGTCGTCCCGCCGAGCGTCCAGGTGCGCGCGGAGTATCCCGGCGCCAACCCGAAAGTGATTGCCGAGACCGTGGCGACGCCGCTGGAGGAAGCGATCAACGGCGTTGAAAACATGATGTACATGAAATCGGTCGCTGGCTCCGACGGCGTGCTGGTCACCACCGTCACCTTCCGCCCGGGTACCGACCCGGATCAGGCGCAGGTTCAGGTGCAGAACCGGGTCGCGCAGGCGGAAGCGCGTCTGCCGGAGGATGTGCGCCGTCTGGGGATCACCACCCAGAAACAGTCTCCGACGCTGACCCTGGTGGTGCATCTGTTCTCCCCCGGCGGGAAGTACGACTCGCTGTATATGCGCAACTACGCCACGCTGAAAGTAAAGGATGAGCTGGCGCGCCTGCCCGGCGTCGGCCAGATCCAGATTTTTGGCTCCGGTGAATATGCGATGCGCGTCTGGCTGGATCCTAATAAGGTAGCCGCCCGCGGCCTGACGGCTTCGGATGTGGTGACGGCGATGCAGGAGCAAAACGTCCAGGTGTCTGCCGGACAGCTTGGTGCCGAGCCGCTGCCGCAGGAGAGCGATTTCCTGATCTCCATTAACGCCCAGGGCCGTCTGCATACCGAAGAAGAGTTTGGCAATATCATTCTGAAAACGGCGCAGGACGGCTCGCTGGTCCGCCTGCGCGACGTGGCGCGCATCGAGATGGGTTCCGGCAGCTATGCGCTGCGCTCCCAGCTCAACAATAAGGATGCGGTCGGGATCGGTATCTTCCAGTCGCCGGGGGCGAACGCCATCGATCTGTCGAACGCGGTACGCGCCAAAATGGCAGAGCTGGCCACCCACTTCCCGGAAGATATGCAATGGGCGGCGCCGTACGACCCGACGGTTTTCGTGCGCGACTCCATCCGCGCGGTGGTGCAGACGTTGCTGGAAGCAGTGGTGCTGGTGGTGCTGGTGGTGATCCTGTTCCTGCAGACCTGGCGCGCGTCGATTATCCCGCTGATCGCGGTGCCGGTATCGGTGGTGGGTACCTTCAGCATTCTCTATCTGCTGGGCTTCTCGCTGAATACTCTCAGCCTGTTCGGGCTGGTACTGGCTATCGGTATCGTGGTGGATGACGCCATCGTGGTAGTGGAGAACGTCGAGCGTAATATCGAAGAGGGGCTTGCGCCGCTTGCCGCGGCGCATCAGGCGATGCGTGAGGTCTCCGGGCCGATTATCGCCATTGCGCTGGTGCTGTGTGCGGTGTTCGTGCCGATGGCGTTTCTCTCCGGGGTCACCGGCCAGTTCTACAAACAGTTTGCGGTGACCATCGCCATCTCGACGGTGATCTCGGCCATCAACTCGCTGACGCTCTCCCCGGCGCTGGCGGCCCTGCTGTTAAAGCCGCACGGCGCGAAGAAAGACCTCCCTACCCGGCTGATCGATCGCCTGTTTGGCTGGATTTTCCGTCCGTTTAACCGCTTTTTCCTGCGCAGCTCGAACGGCTATCAGGGACTGGTAGGCAAAACGCTCGGACGCCGTGGCGCAGTGTTTGCGGTGTATCTGCTGCTGCTCTGCGCCGCTGGGGTGATGTTTAAAGTCGTCCCCGGCGGGTTTATTCCCACCCAGGATAAGCTGTATCTCATTGGCGGCGTGAAGATGCCGGAAGGGTCGTCGCTGGCGCGCACCGATGCGGTGATCCGCAAGATGAGCGAGATCGGGATGAATACCGAAGGGGTCGACTATGCGGTCGCTTTCCCGGGGCTTAACGCGCTGCAGTTCACCAACACGCCGAATACCGGGACGGTCTTTTTTGGCCTCAAACCGTTCGACCAGCGCAAACACACGGCGGCGGAAATTAACGCCGAGATCAACGCCAAAATCGCGCAAATTCAGCAGGGCTTTGGCTTCTCCATCCTGCCGCCGCCGATTTTAGGACTGGGCCAGGGTTCCGGCTACTCCCTGTACATCCAGGATCGCGGTGGGCTGGGCTATGGCGCGCTGCAAAGCGCGGTGAATGCGATGTCCGGGGCGATTATGCAGACGCCGGGGATGCACTTCCCGATCTCGACTTACCAGGCTAACGTGCCGCAGCTGGACGTGCAGGTCGATCGCGATAAGGCGAAAGCGCAGGGGGTATCGCTGACCGATCTGTTCGGTACGCTGCAGACCTATCTCGGCTCGTCTTATGTCAATGACTTTAACCAGTTCGGGCGTACCTGGCGCGTGATGGCCCAGGCCGATGGGCCATACCGCGAGAGCGTGGAAGATATCGCCAATCTGCGCACCCGCAATAATCAGGGCGAAATGGTGCCGATCGGCAGTATGGTGAATATCAGTACCACCTACGGGCCGGATCCGGTGATCCGCTACAACGGTTATCCGGCGGCGGACCTGATTGGCGATGCCGATCCGCGGGTCCTCTCTTCTTCGCAGGCGATGACGCATCTGGAGGAGCTGTCGAAGCAGATCCTGCCGAATGGGATGAATATTGAGTGGACGGATCTGAGCTTCCAGCAGGCCACCCAGGGCAACACGGCGCTGATCGTCTTCCCGGTGGCGGTGCTGCTGGCGTTCCTCGTGCTGGCGGCGCTGTATGAAAGCTGGACCCTGCCGCTGGCGGTGATCCTTATCGTGCCGATGACGATGCTCTCCGCGCTGTTTGGCGTCTGGCTGACCGGCGGCGATAACAACGTCTTCGTGCAGGTGGGGCTGGTGGTCCTGATGGGCCTGGCCTGTAAAAACGCCATTCTGATCGTCGAGTTTGCCCGCGAGCTGGAGATCCAGGGGAAAGGCATCATGGAAGCGGCGCTGGAGGCATGCCGCCTGCGTCTGCGCCCGATCGTGATGACCTCCATCGCCTTTATCGCCGGAACCATTCCGCTGATCCTCGGCCATGGCGCGGGGGCGGAAGTCCGCGGCGTCACCGGGATCACGGTATTCTCCGGGATGCTGGGCGTGACGCTCTTCGGTCTGTTCCTGACGCCGGTGTTTTACGTGACGCTGCGGAAACTGGTGACCCGCAGGAAACCGGTCCAGGAGGATCTGCCCGCCTAGCCTGCAGCAGATAATAAAAAACCGCCTTCACAATTGAAGGCGGTTTTTTTTCGTCACCAGAAAATGATTAATGCGCTTTTTTAAAGCGGGCGATCATTTCCGGCACCGGGTCGCAGCCGCTGGTATCGGCGTTTTTGACCGCCTCCAGCGCGCTGGCCACGGTGTGGCGAGCGAGGACGTTTAACGAAGCCTGCTCTGCTTCATCGGCAACCGATTTGAAGTACCAGCAGGCGTTGGCGCTGACCACGCAGCGGGCCGGGACGTCAGGACGCGACGCCCACAGTTTTTTATCTTCGATAACCGAAAGATAGATATCACGCAGGGTGATCTTATCCGCCGGGCGGCCAAGATGAATAGAGCCGTTGCGGCCAAGCGTGGAGACGATAATGCCGTCACGAGTAAGCGGAACCATTAGTTTACGGATAAAGCTCGGGTTCGCTTCCAGGCCGTAGGCCAGAATCGCACTCGTCGAACGTTCACCCATCTGCTCCGCCATTGCTACGCTGAGAACCATCTGCAAAGCTGTCGGGAAGCGGTAATCTAACATGGTAGTGTCCTGGGTTGCGGTGAATCTTGTTCTTTTTGGCACCGCAGAGGTGAATAAGCAATGAACAACAATATAACAAATACGGGAATTTTTTTGAAGCAATCTGCGGTTAGCCTGCGAAGTAAATTTTCTGATTTCACGGGCAAAGGCGGGCAAACACAGATTCCCTTTCGTACCGTTTTATTGAACGCAAACGCCATCCTTTGGTCCGCTAGCCGCGCCCTGTCGCCCGGCGACCTGTCCACACCAGCGGCGCCTAACCCTGTGGATAACCTGGAGGCAGTTGCCTGGCAGCCGCAGCCCGGGCGGGCTACCGGCTGCCGTTCGTTTTTTGAACAGGGAAAACTCCCCCACCCAGGCTGTGCGCTGAGCGCCAGAGCCACCATCACGGCGGAAGGAAGCCCTACCCCACTCAGTAATTCCACTTCGGTCGCGCCACCGTGTTTTTCTTCAGCAGGTCGCGGAACGCTTTCAGATAGGGCTCATTGCTGCGCCCGCGCTTACAGATGGCCGAGAACGGCGACTGAAAGCCAAACTCGTTGGGCAGCAGCACCCGCAGGCGGTTCTCTTTGATCCACGGCCAGGCGTAATGCTCCGGCAAATAGCCAATATATTTCCCCGAGAGGATCAGCAGCAGCTGGGCGTCGACGGTCTCAACGGTGGCGCTGCCTTTGCTGAAGCCCCGGCGGCGCAGGTCACTGGTGTTCCAGTAGCTGCGGGTCACCAGCGGGCACTGGCTGATCTGCTCTTTATCCAGCTGACGGCTGAAGAACATCGGGTGCAGATCGCTGCAGTAGAGCCAGTGCTGTTCGCGGTACAGCGGCTCGCTGATGATGTTATGCACCTGCGAGTTGTAGCTGCCGATGGCCAGGTCGATATGGTTGTTCAGCACCCCGTTCAGTTGCTCCGCCGGGGTGCGAATAATCAGTTTGATATGCACATGGGGAAATTTGTCGCTGAAGCTGCGCAGGACCACCGGCAGCGAGAGCGCCGTTTCGGTCTCGATGGAGTCGAGCGTCGAGATACACAGGGTGCCGCTATGCTCCCCTTTGAGCAGCGCCGACTGCCGCTCCAGCTCATTGAGTTCGCTCAGTACGCGGATCGCCTGCTGTAAAAACTGCTGTCCTTTTTCCGTTAAGGAAAAGCCGCCGCGCCCGCGCTGGCAGAGGGTGAAGCCGAGCTGCCCCTCCAGCTGCGACATCGCATTGCTGATGGCGGAGACCGAAATACCCAGCTCCTGCTGGGCACGGCTATAGCTCTCCAGGCGGGCCACCGCCTCGAAAACCTGCAGCTGGCGAATATTGAGGCTGGCGTCGTTATGCATCGTATTTAGTTCACCAATAAATGAACTGAGTATTTACGCCAGACGATGTAAAGTCCAGCGCGGGTTGCGCACTATCTCTCCTGTTACGTTTCATCCGTCAGAATCAGGAGCAGACATGGATAACCTTTTTCACCAACCGCAGGGTGGCAATGAGATGCCACGCTTCGCCGGCCGCGCCACAATGATGCGCCTGCCGTTTATCGAAGATTTACAGGGACTTGACGCGGCGTTTATCGGCATTCCGCTGGATATCGGCACCTCGCAGCGCTCAGGCACGCGCTACGGACCACGCTATATTCGCGCCGAATCGGTGATGATCCGTCCGTACAATATGGCGACCGGCGCCGCGCCGTTCGACTCGCTGTCGGTGGCCGACATCGGCGATGTGCCGATCAATACCTATAGCCTGCTCAAATCGGTGCAAATTATTGAAGATTACTACACCGGTTTGAATAGTTATCCCCTGATCCCGCTGACCCTCGGCGGGGACCACACCATTACCCTGCCGATCCTGCGGGCGCTGACCAAAAAACATGGTCCGGTGGGGCTCATCCACGTCGACGCCCATACCGATACCAATGATGAGATGTTCGGAGAGAAAATCGCCCACGGCACCACCTTCCGCCGCGCCGTTGAGGAGGGACTGCTCGACCTCAAACGGGTGGTGCAGATTGGCCAGCGCGCCCAGGGCTATGCCGCCGGCGACTTCCAGTGGGGCGTTGACCAGGGCTTTCGCCTGGTGCAGGCGGAACAGTGCTGGCATACCTCGCTGGCGCCGCTGATGGCCGAAGTCCGTCAGCAGATGGGCGACGGACCGGTGTATCTCAGCTTTGATATCGACAGCCTCGATCCCATCTGGGCTCCGGGAACCGGGACGCCGGAAGTCGGCGGCCTGACCTCCATTCAGGCGCTGGAGATCGTCCGCGGCTGCCGCGGCCTGAACCTGATTGGCGCCGATCTGGTCGAGGTCTCGCCCCCCTATGACGTGAGCGGTAATACCTCCCAGCTGGCGGCCAACCTGCTGTACGAGATGCTCTGCGTCCTGCCCGGCGTGAAGTACGCCTGAGGAAGCCGCCATGGAGCTGAAATGCTTTCGCACCCTCTGGGGAGTCACCACCCCCTGGTCGCAAACGCTGGATGAACTGCAGCGCGTCGGCTGCTGCGGTATCGAAGCCCGCGTGCCGTTAATGGTGGCCGAGCGACGGCAGCTCGCCGACCGCCTGCAGGCGTCGGGGCTGGAGTATATCGCCATTCTTTTCAGCGGCGGCGGAGTGCTCCCCGCCCAGCATGAAACGCCAGAGCAGCATCTGGCGCGCCTGCAGACCCGCTTCGCCGAGGCCAGCAGCCTCAACCCGCGCTTTGTCAATCTGCTGGCGGGCAACGATCGCTGGCCGCTGGCGCAGCAGGTCGATTTTCTCGGCAAGGCGCACGAGCTGGCCGCCGGGTTTGGTTTGACCTGCAGTTTTGAAACCCATCGCGCCACCTCGCTGTACAGCCCGTGGCTCACCCTGGAGATCGTTCAGCAACTCCCCCAGCTGCGCTTTACCGCCGACATCAGCCACTGGGTGGTGATCAGCGAGCGCCTGCTGGATGACCCCTGCGATGACTTCAGTGCCTTTATCGACCGCGTGCATCACGTGCAGGCCCGGGTGGGCTACGACCAGGGGCCGCAGGTGCCGCATCCGGCGGCGCCGGAGTATCAGCCGGCGCTGGCCTTTGCCGAGCGTTTCTGGGAGCAGGTCTGGCATTCACAGCGCCGGCGCGGCTACCCGCAGACCACGCTGACCCCGGAGTTTGGCGCCGACGGCTATCTGCACCACCTGCCGTTCACCAACGTCCCGGTCGCCGATCTCTGGTCGCTCAACGCCTGGATGGCCGCGCGCCAGCAGGCCCACTTTCAGCAGTTTTTATCGCTCACTGAACAGGAACCGCAGCCATGACCGCCGTGAAGCACGCTTTTACTGAACTCCCGACCATCGATATCCGCGATCTGGCCGGCGATGACCTCGCCAGGCGTCAGGCGGTGGCCGATGACATCGGCCGCGCGGCGCGCGAGGTGGGCTTTTTCTATATCACCGGCCACGGCATCGACCCGGCGCTGATCGCTGGCGTCCGCGAGGCGGCGAAGCAGATCTTCGCCCTGCCGATGGAGGAGAAGATGAACTATTACATCGGCCGATCCAAAAGCCATAAGGGCTACGTTCCGGAAGGAGAAGAGATCTACGGCGCCGGCAAGCCGGACCATAAAGAGGCTTTCGATATCGGCTTCCAGGCGGCGGATGACCATCCGCTGGTGCTCGCCGGTACGCCGCTTATCGGCGCCAACGAGTGGCCCGATCTGCCGGATTTCCGCGCGCGGGTGCTGGCCTACTACGACGCGGTCTTCGCCCTCGGCCACCGCCTGTTCGACGCTTTCGCCCTCGCGCTCGGCCTGCCGGAAGGGTATTTCAAACCGATGGTGACCTGCCCGCCGGCTAAGCTTCGGCTGATCCATTACCCGTTCGACGCCAGCGTCGAAGATGTTCCCGGAATTGGTGCACACACCGACTATGAGTGCTTCACCCTGCTGCTCGCCGACCAGCCCGGGCTTGAAGTCCTCAATGAAGAAAGCGTGTGGATCGATGCACCTCCCGTCAAGAACGCCGCCGGAGAAGAGGCGTTCGTGATCAATATCGGCGACATGCTGGAAGTGCTCAGCGCTGGCACATTTGTTGCTACAGCCCACCGGGTGCGCAAAGTGCCGCAGGAGCGGTACTCCTTCCCGCTGTTTTTCGCCTGCGATTACCACACGCTGATCCGCCCGCTGCCGACCTTTCTCGCCGCCGGCGAAGCCGGTGAATATCAGGAACTCAGCATCGGGGAGCATATGTGGAGCCAGGCCCTGCAAACCTATCGCTACCTGCGCGAAAAGGTCAATCGCGGCGAGCTCCAGCTGCCGGAGCGCGCGCGCGGCACCAATACGTTTGGCCATCTGAAAAAACAGGCACAGCAAAAAAACCCCTAACCCCCCGTGAGGAACCATGATGACTAGCACCCTGAAAAAAATCTCGCGCCGCGTTGCGCTTACCCTCGCCGTCAGCGCCTGTTTTTCCCCTGTCACCCAGGCGGCGGAACTGCTGACCGAAGGCGTCTTTAAGGTGGGGATGGAGGTCACCTACCCGCCGTTTGAGTCCTATGACAGCAATAACAACATCGTCGGTCTCGACCCGGAGTTCGCGACGCTGATCGCCGAGCATCTGCAGGCCAAACCGCAGCTCATCGACACCAAGTTCACCAGCCTGATCCTCGGCATCGGCAAGAAATATGACGCGGTGATCTCCGGGATGTACGTGACGCCGGAGCGCCAGAAACAGGCCGACGCCATCCCTTACGCCCTCTCCGGCGCGTCGATCATCGCCCTGAAGGGCGGCGCGGTGCAGCCGAAAACCGAAGATGAGCTGTGCGGCGTGAAGGTCGGTCTGCAGGCAGGCACCACCTGGGTGACCAGCCTGAAAAAACACTCCGATGAGTGGTGCCTGAAAAACGGCAAATCGGCCATCACCATTCAGGAGTTCCCGACGGCGCCGGAAGCCTCCCAGGCCCTGCTGTCGAAGAACATCGGCGCCCAGCTAGAGATAGCCCCGGCGGCGCAGATCATCGTCGACAAGAGCCGCGGTCGCCTGGCGATAAGCTCTACGCGCCTGGTCTACCCGCTGCCGCTGGGGATCTACGTCGCTAAAGGCAACACCGAGCTGGCGGAGGCGATCAAGGCTACCCTGGCCACGCTGAAAGCCAACGGCCAATATGCCGCGCTGATCAAAAAATACAACTTAGAAAGCATCGATTAAGACAATAAGCACTGCGCAACAGGAGTCGGTATGGCGTTCGATTGGGGTTACTTTTTTTCATTGTTTAGCATTGGAGCATTCTGGCAGGCGTGCGTGACCGTCATCGTGATCAGCACTCTGTCCTGGGGGATCGGCCTGGTGGTCGGTTTTCTGCTAGCCTGCGCGAAGCTCTCGGCGCCGCGCTGGATCAAGATCCCCGTCGAACTCTATATCTGGTTTTTTCGCAGCGTGCCGCTGATGGTGCTGCTGGTGTTTGTCTACAACCTGCCGCAGCTGTTTCCGGTGACCCAGCCGCTGCTCGGGGTGCCGTTTATCGCCGGGCTGGTGTCAATGACCGTCACCGAAGCGGCCTATATGGCGGAGATCCACCGCGGCGGACTGCTGTCGGTGGCCAAGGGGCAGAGCGAGGCGGGCCATGCGCTGAGCTTCAGCTTTATCGGCATCCAGCGGCTGATTGTGATCCCTCAGGCGTTTCGCATCTCGCTGCCGACGCTGATCAATGAATACATCACCATCATTAAGCTGAGCTCGATTCTGTCGGTGGTCTCCTTACCCGAGCTGCTGCTCACCGGCCAGCGCTTGTATGCGCAAAATTTCCTCGTGATGGAGACCCTGCTGGCGGTGGCGGTGTACTACGTGATGGTGGTTACCGTCTTCACCTGGCTGTTCCGGGCGCTGGAAAATCGTCTCGATATTCAGCGCAAGCGTCCGCAAACCCTCAGCGAGGCGGAATGCCAGGCGCTGCGCCAGAGCCTGCCGGCGCTGACGGAGGAGATCAAAACGCCGGCCGTCAACGGCGCGCCGCCAGCGCTCGATCTGCGGGGCATCCGCAAATCCTGGGGTCAGCATGAGGTGCTGAAAGGCATCGATCTGCAGGTGGAGAACGGGGAGGTGATCAGCATCATCGGCCCATCCGGCTCCGGCAAAACCACCCTGATCCGCACCATCAACGCCCTCGAAAGCCTTGATGGCGGGGAGATCATTCTCTACGGCGAAGACTATCTGAAGGGCGGCGCTATCGTCGACAAACGCCAGATGCGTGCCGGGGTGCGGCGCATCGGCATGGTCTTCCAGAGCTTCAACCTGTTCCCCCACCGCACGGTGCTCGACAACGTGATGCTGGCCCCGCGCTATCACCAACTGCTGGACCAGCCGGTCGCCCGCGAGCAGGCCCTGGCGCTGCTCGACCGCGTCGGCCTGCTGGCCCATGCCCACAAGTACCCCGGGCAGCTCTCCGGCGGTCAACAGCAGCGCGTGGCGATCGCCCGGGCGCTGGCGCTGAAGCCGGACATTATGCTGTTTGACGAGCCGACCTCGGCGCTGGATCCGGAGCTGGTGGGCGAAGTGCTGAAGGTCATTCAGTCGCTGGCCCGCGAAGGTATGACCATGCTGATTGTCACTCACGAGATGGACTTCGCCTTGTCGATTTCCGACCGCGTGGTGCTGATGGAGAATGGCGTGGTGCAGGCCGATATTGCCCCGCAGGTGATCCGCAGCCCGCTGGAAGCCCCTTCTCTGCAACGAATCCGTGAATTTATGGGAGTGCACTAAATGGCAACTGAGCAACACCTGCGCCAGCAGCTGGCCGCCGCCTACCGTCTGGCGGCGCTGTTCGGCTGGGAGGATACCCTCTACACCCACTTCTCCGTGCGCCTGCCCGGCGACGGCGAGCCGCGTTTTTTAATTAATCCCTTCGGCATGATGTTTGACGAAGTCACCGCCAGCAACCTGATCGTGGTGGATATGCAGGGCAAGGTCGTAGAGGGCGACGCGCCGGCTAACTCGGCGGGCTTTACCATCCACAGTGCGGTTCATATGGCCAGGGAAGATGCCCACTGCGTGATCCACACCCATACGCTACCGGGAATGGCGGTGGCCGCCTGCGAGGACGGCCTGCTGCAGCTCAACCAGATCAGCACCGAGTTTTACCAGCGCGTCGGCTACCATCCCTATGAAGGGGTGGCCTTTGACCTCGACGAACGGACACGCATTCAGCGCTCGCTGGGGAATAATATCGCCATGATCCTGCAGAGCCACGGCCTGCTGTCGGTGGGCCGCACCGTGGCCGACGCGTTTTATATCATGTACTACCTGAACCGCGCCTGCGAGATCCAGATGGCCGCCGCCCAGCTGGCGGCCCTCAGCCCGATCCACACCATCGCCCCGCACCTCAGCCAGCACGCCTGCGCGCAACTGATGGGTGTGGAGCATGAACGTCAACAGGTCTGGCAGGCGTGGCTGCGCCGTCTTGACCGTCTCGATACCTCTTACAAAGACTAGCGCCTATGTCTGATATCACTATCGTGGTGGATTGTAACGACGCGGATTTCGCCCGCGATATCTGCGCCGCCCTGCAGCAGTTTCCCGACGTCACCGCGCTTCTGCCCCATCACCAGGCGGCGCGCGACGCCCAGTACGCCAGCTGCTGGTTTCCGGACCCGCAGCTGTTGACCCGTTCGCCGGGGCTGAAGCTGATCCAGGCCGCGTCCGCCGGGGTCGATCATCTGCCGCCCGCGCTGTTCGCCAGCGAGATCCCGCTGTGCCGGGTGATCGATGAAGACTTTCGTCACGGCATGTTTGAATATGCCCTGTGGAGCGTCCTGTGGTTTCAGCGCCATTTCGACCGGGCGCTGGCCCACCAGCGGACCCAAACCTGGAAGCTCTATCCCCAGCGCGCCGCCGCCGACTTCCATATCGGCATTATGGGGCTCGGCGAAATTGGCGGCTATATCGCCGACCAGTTGGCCCGCCTCGGCTATCGGGTCTCCGGCTGGTCGCGCAGTGAAAAGCAGCTGGCTGGCGTCACCTGCTATCGCGGCGAGGAGGCGCTCGACAGCTTCCTTGGGTCGCTTGACGGGCTGATTAACCTTCTGCCGCTCACCGCGCAAACTCGCGGTATCCTCGCCGCGCCGCTGTTCAGCCGGCTACCCGCCGGGGCGGTGTTGATCAACTGCGGCCGCGGAGAGCATATGGTCAATGAGGATGTGCTGGCGGCGCTGGAGAGCGGCCAGCTTGCCGGGGCGGTGCTCGACGTCTTCCCGCAGGAGCCCTTGCCGGTGGACGATCCGCTGTGGCGCCATCCGCAGGTAGTGATCACCCCGCATATGGCCTCTGCGGCCCCTGCCGAGGTGATCGCCCGCCAGCTGCTGGAGAACATTCAGCGCCAGCGCCGCGGGCTGCCGCTGAAAAACCTGGTCAATAAGCACGCCGGTTACTGATTGCGTCCGGAGGCGCCCAGGCGTATCCGCCCGGAGGGCGCACCTGCAAGGTAGAGGCGCTGTCTGAGCGCCCTTACCGCCTTCCCCGGTGCTAAACAGCGCAAAATGTTAAAAAACAGCGGCAAAGTCGCACAAAGTGAACAGGAACATACATTCCCAAAACTTATGATATTTGTTTTAAGTATAAGTTGTGGTGTTAATGTCTCTGTTACGAAGCTTGCTCTTCTTTCTCGGCGCAGCGGTCGCGGCCGCCCTCGCGGTACTCTGTCTGTGGGTGGATATTCGGGTATTTGGTAACGACATCCCGGAGGTGTCGCTGACCGAAGTGGTGCAGGAGAGCGTACTGGCCGTTATCGTGCTGGTTCATCTTCTGCTGGCGCGGAAATATGCCCACTTACGCTATAGCAATATCCTTATCGGCGGCTTCTTTCTCGCCATGCTGATCCGCGAACTGGATGGCCTGTTTGATTTACTCGCCCACGGCAGCTGGGTGTGGTTTGCGCTGCTGGCCACCGCAGGGGCGCTGCTGTTGCCGTTGCGCCATCTGCGTCAGACCCTGTCGCAGCTGGCGGAGTATACCCGCACCCCATATTACGGGATGATGATTAGCGGCCTGCTGGCGATTCTGGTCTTCTCGCGGCTATTTGGCATGCACGGCCTGTGGTATGCCGTGCTGGATGAGAACTACGCCCGGGTGGTGAAAAATACGGTGGAGGAAGGCAGCGAGTCGTTTGGCTATATGCTGTGCCTGACCGCTACCCTCGGCTACGCCTGCTACTTTCGCGGTCTGGCGCGACAGGCGCTGTCGCCGCAGCGCTAACCGTGGACAATAGCCACCGCCGGGCGTGTCTGCCGGCGGTGGCGCGCCGCCGCGGTTAACCGCGAATTTTCCACTTCCGTTTGAGAACCTCTTTGTCCTGGCTATCCAGCCACTGGTTCACTTTCTCCAGCAGCGCCGGGTTATCTTTACTCATCATATACACCTTGTTGCTGGCGGTACCGGCGAACGGTGTTTCGTTAGCAACGCAGAACACGCCGGGCTCTTTGCTCTGGTAATAGTCGCCTTCAATCAGATCGGTCACCATCATATCGGCCGTTTTCTGCCGCAGCGCCTGCAGGTTATCGACATTGTTCTGCACGCGAATAATTTGCGCCTGCTTGAGGTGTTCATCGACAAAACTCTGGTTTGTGCCGCCAGGGTTGACGATCACTTTCACGTCCGGACGGTCAATTTTTTCCAGCGAACCGAGCCGCGGGGCGGCCTGGCAGTTGGCTAAGGCGATTTTTCCGTTCGCTACCACCGGATGGCTGAGGGCGAAGGCTTGCGCGCGCGCCGGGGTCTCGGTAACCCCACCCATCGCAATATCAAACTTGTCCGCCTGCAGATCGGCGGCGAGCGCGGGCCAGCTGGTGTAGACGAAGCTCACCTTGAGGCCGAGCGTGCGCCCGAGATCGCGGGCCATGTCCACGTCATAGCCCTGCAGTTCGCCGGCGGCATTGCGAAACGCCAGCGGGGCGTAATCGCCCGGCACGCCCACCTTCAGTTCACCGCTGTGCTCGATGGATTGCATATCGCGCGCCTGGGCGCCGCAGGTCATTATCGCCAGCGTCAGCGCCAGCCCCACCGTCAGTCTCATTTCGCCATCCTTAAAGTTATCGGTTTTCATGCCAGAGTGACCGGCCGCATCAGTCACAGTATCCGCAGCGCGAGCCAGGGCATTCATCCTATTTTTAAACACCGGGACATACAACCCGACGTGGGGCAAAACGTTAATTAATCTTCTTTCTCGCTATGAGCTTGCTGGTTGTTTTGACTTTCAGTAAAATGCCCCGCAGCGCATTCATATTTTATTCCTGGCTATACGTTTAATATATTATTTATTATCGTTTATTTTACCGTTCTCTTATGCGTTAATAGTTGAACCTTAAATTATAACCTTCTGATTAATAAGCAAAAACACCTCACGCAACAACTTTCATTAGGATTTTTCTAATGATCCTGCTTATCATCTTATTTACTCCCCTCCTCTTCAGCAGTAATACTTGGTTACAGAAGCAGTGTATAAGGAAATACATTATGATTATTATCATTTCCGCCAATAAATTTTTTATTAACGGCATCCGGTCTCTGGTTAACATGACCATGAGTGCTCAACGTCGGTATAGTCAAACATTGTTTCTGGATAATATTTCTGACGTGAATGATAAAAGTCTAACCATAGCCAGAACCATTATCGTGGACTATAGCCACCCGGACATTCAACAATTAGCCGCACTGCTCTATCGTAAAAAAAAGATCATTCATGGCGATATCGTTTTTGTCGTAAAAAGTGAGATTCTTGCCGATCCAGTCGAAAACATTATCATAAACTCTATTTCGACGATCGTGCTTGATTATATAGATGTTACCCAACGGCTGCAGAAATACTTACAGAATGCGTCTGACCATCGCTGTATTAAAGTGTTCAGAAAATCAATTAGCTCGCTGGACAGTTGTGTCAATATTAAACTTACGAAACAGGAGGACTCTCTTCTCCCCTATATTATATCAGGTTTAAATAATAAGAAAATTGCTCAGGCCACCGACCTTAGCAATATGATGATCAGTCACTATCGGAGAAACATCTACCAGAAACTCAATGTCCGCAATATTGCAGGCCTGTATCATTTCCTGCACTCCCTGGAGGGGGGATAAGTTCGCTTTATGGCTATCACAACAACAGAGCTAACGGCTTATGCAGCGTCAATGAGTATGCCTGGCTATTAGCTTCCCTGGGTCACAACAGAAGGAATTGGCTATGAAAATGAAATCACTTTGCCTGGCAATGGCACTCGTCGGCTTGACCTCACACTATGCCGCCGCGGCGGACGGTACGCTGAATTTTATCGGTAAAATTGTCAACTCATCTTGCACGCTTGTAAGCGACAATGATGACGGTCTCATTGTAGTTAAGATGGGCTCTGTTCCGCTGTCTAAATTAAAAAATGATATTAATGGCACCGGACCAGAAGTTGGGGTCAATATTAGCGTCAAAAATTGTGACGCGGGCACGTACTATATTGTGCTCGACGGTGCATCAGCCACCGAAGCACCTATCACTAACGTACTGGCTCTCGATGCGGGTGATCCTACAGCTAAAAAAGTCGGCATTAAACTAACCGACCGCAATAATACCCCGGTCACGCTCGATAAACCTTTCGATCCCGACGTCGACCCGAGTATTACGGTCAGTGCCGATGGCACCGGTACCTTCAACCTGAAAGCCTATTACTATACCTGGGATAAAGACCACGCCGACGCTGGCGACGGCAATGCGACCGCCCGGTTTACCATTATACAGCAATAACGCCTGGCCAGGGACGGCACGACGCGGATAAGGGGTAAGATATGAAAACGCTGCTGGCAGTGATCATAGGCGCTTTGGCTTTTCAGACCCAGGCGGCCATTACCATCGATGCCTCACGGGTTATTTATTCGGGCAAAGATAAATCGGCCAGTCTGAAAATTAACAACCGAAGCAGCAAAAACTATATCGTCCAGACCTGGCTTGATACGGGTCCGGAGACCCCCAGCAGCGGCTTACCCATTGTGGCCACGCCGCCCCTGGTCAAATTACGCCCCGAGCAATCGGCACAACTGCGCTTTATTTACTCAGGAACCGGTCTTCCTGCCGACAGGGAAAGTCTGTTTTGGGTGAATATTCAGGAGGTCCCTCCTGCGCCTGAGGAAAATAACATCCTGCAGTTCGCGATTCGCACCCGATTAAAACTATTTTATCGCCCGCAAGGGATTGCCACATCGCTGCCCAAAGCTGTTGAAAATCTGCAGTGGCAGCAAAGCGCTAACACGTTATCTTTTACTAACAACAGTCCACTGCATATTACGGTTATTAATGCCGAGGCGATCGACAACAAAGGCAAAATCTATCCTCTGAAAAACTTTATGTTGCTGCCGTACAGTCACCACGCTGTCAATATCGCCAGCATGCAGCGTTTGCATAAAATGAAATATATTAATGATTACGGCGCCGTTGTTGATATTCCAATAAAAAAATAAACGTCGCACCTCTTTAGGGAGATAGAGTGATGGACGATAGTAAATTACGCTATTTTGCCAGCGCATGGTTAATCTCCATCACGTTACCGGCAGACTGTGCGGAACGCTATAATGCCCAGTTTGTGAACGGTATCGACCCGCTGGCTTTTAATCAGTTTGTCGCCAGCGATGGCGACGTCATGCCGGGCACCTATGACGTTAATATTTACATTAACGATCTTCTGGTGGATAGTCGCCCCGTTCGCTTCTCAGAGGATAGCGCGCATGGCGGGTTGGCCCCTTGCCTGAGCGCGGCGGAATATATCCGCTATGGCGTCAAGATTGACGATGACCACCAGCCCTGTTTCGCGCTGTCGCAGACGATCGGCCAGGCAGAGCAACAGCTGGATATCGCTAATCATCGGCTGATCATTCATATCCCTCAGCAATATATTGAGCACTATCCCCGTGACTATGTTTCCCCCATGCGCTTTGATGAAGGTATTAACGCTGCTTTCGTCAACTACAGCTATTCTACCGATGCCAATAATGGCGACGGGGGCAGCCACCAGTATCAATATCTTTCGCTAAACAGCGGGATAAATATTGCATCGTGGCGATTTCGCAATAATGCCTACTGGAATAAGTTCAGCGGGCAGGCGGATAAGTGGCAAAGCATCGCCAGTTGGGCGGAAACGAACATCATTCCCTGGCGCAGCCGGTTTGTCGTCGGCCAGACCAGTACCGACAACAGCGTCTTCGATAGCGTCCAGTTTCGCGGCGTACAGCTTGGCACCGATGCCGAAATGCGCCCCAGCAGCCAGACCGGCTTCGCGCCGGTCATTCGCGGTGTGGCCAACAGCAATGCCCGGGTGGAAGTTCGGCAGAACAACTATCTGATTTACAGCGAGAATGTCCCAGCCGGTCCCTTTGAGCTAAATGATATCAGCGCCGTTAACCGCAGCGGTGACTTCTACGTGACCGTCATTGAAGCCGACGGTAGCCAGACGACCTTTACTGTCGCCTACACCACCCTGCCACAGCTGGTGCGGGCAGGCCAATGGAATTATCAGCTGTCGGCGGGTAAGTATCATGACGGCGCTGACGGCTATGCCCCCGCCCTGATGCAAAGCTCGCTCTCTTATGGCCTGAATAATACCTTCACACTATACGGTGGCGCCCTTGCCGCGGAGAACTATCGCGCCGGCGCCTTTGGCGTTGGTAGCAATCTGGGAGAGATTGGCGCCCTCTCAGCCGACTATACGCTGGCGGGAACGACGCTGGCGAATGGCCAGCGCAAGCAGGGAGGGAGCGTGCGTTTTCTGTATGCTAAATCCTTTTTATCGAGCAAGACCGACTTTCAAATCGCGGGCTACCGTTACTCAACCGCAGGTTATTATAGCCTCAGCGATGCGGTTAACGAGCGTCGACACTGGCACAATGGCCTGTACGAAAATGATTACTGGCCCTCTGACGAAGACGAAAGCTGGCAGGCAAGCGCTCCCCAACACTATTACACGTCCTGGTTTTATAATAAAAAGCATCGCTTTGATATTTCTGCCCGGCAAACTCTCGGTAAGAACAGTGCTTTCTTCCTTAACTTCAGCCAGCAAAATTACTGGAATAGCTCAGGAAGCGATATCTCGCTGCAGGCGGGCTTTAACAGCACTATCCATAACGTGAACTATGGTCTGTACTATCAGAATACGCGTAGCCACTTCACGCATGACGACAATAGCATCACACTGCGCGTTTCCATCCCTTTTACTCTGCAAGAAGATCGCCGGATCAATACCGCATTTACCCTCGCCCACAGTAAATCGTCTGGCACGTCCGGGCAGGCTGGGGTAAACGGCACTCTGCTCGATGATGGTCGCCTGAGCTGGGCCGTCACCAGCGCCTATGATGACACCAGCCATAGCACCAACAGCGCCAGCCTGGGTTATCTCGGCCAGTACGGTAACCTGTATACCGGCTACGCCTACAGCAAAAGCCATCGTCAGGCGAGTCTGAATCTGAGCGGCGGCGTGGTGGCACACCGCGGCGGCGTTACCCTCTCGCAACCGCTGGGATCAACCTTTGCGCTGGTGGAAGCCAAAGACGCTCAGGGGGTAGGGATAGAGAATCAGACCGGCGTGCGCATCGATCCATTCGGCTACGCTGTCGTACCACAAAGCGTTCCTTATCGGGTCAATTCTGTCGCACTCAACCCTCAGGACTTCGATGCCTTTCTTGATGTCCCTAACGCAGTGGCGGATACCGTGCCTACCCGCGGGGCAATTACCCGGGTGCGCTTTGATACGTTCCGGGGATATAGCGTGCTGATCCATACCACCCTCGCCGACGGCAGCTATCCACCATTGGGCGCAGAGCTCTATCGCGCCAGTGGGTTCAGCAATGGTCTGGTCGGCCCGGGAGGAGATGTCTATGTCAGCGGAGTCGATTCAGGCGAAAAACTGCAGATAAAATGGGGCGAAACGCACCAGCAAAGCTGCGAAATCACCCTGCCCGAACTGCGCCAGGAGCCTCAGCAGGCGACGGCCTGGCGTGAATTATCCTTAATCTGCACAGTGACCCCCACGAGGTAATTATGCGCCGACTTAGCGATACGTTATTTCTGACATGGCTTTCCGTTCTGTTCATGCTGAGCGCCTTCCCGGCGCAGGCGCTGACCTGCAAGACCACCTCGTCCACGATCAGCGAAGTCGTGAATATCGAGAGCATCATTAAAGTCTCCAGCAGCGAGCTTATTGCCAATAAAAAGATATGGGTCTCCAGTCCTATTACCGCCACCTTCAGTTGCGAAGATACCGATAATTTTCCGAACGGTGAAAGCGCCTATTTCTGGCTGGATCCGGAAAATAAAGCCAGCAGCTTGCCCAACTTTATCCAGGTAGGCATTACTTACAACGGCATCGACTATCTGCTACAAAATAAAAAATCGGTGGAGATTGGCCCGGCGACGCTGTGTGATAAAAGCGGGAATACCTGCAAGTCCCCCGCCATTGGGCAGACATTCAGCCTGGTTTACCAGGTCTATATCATCTCGACGGGCCGCAGCGTGACCGGGGAGACTACAATAGACGATAACCTAAAATTGTCGCTTTTTCAGGTAGATGGCCAAGGCGGTCTACGCAACGGCACCGCTGGCGCCAACTATAATCTTTTCATTACCGGCCTGAACCGTATCAGAACAATGGCCTGCGTCCCCACGGTATCTATTTCGCCAAGCGAAATTAACTTTGGCGATATTCCTGCCGGTAACGCCCGACCGGGCTACTATGAAAAAACACGCCCCTTTACCGTCACCTATGGTCTGGTCAAGCAGGGTAACGGCAGTGATTGCGGGACCGAACCTATGCTTGCTACGTTTAGCACCACCAATACGATACAGGAGAGCGCCATTATTTTGCCGCAGCCGGACAGCGGCTTCGGCATTGTCATCTCGCCAAACGCCAGTATGCTTCCACGTATTGAGATGAATGCTCCGATTCACTTTACGCTGGCAACGGGCGCGACCCTCGCGAGCACCTATACGGCGGGGCTGCTCTGGTTGTCGAGAACGCCGAAGCTGGGTCCTTTTTCCGCAACCGCCAAAATCACCGTGACCTTTGAATAACACCGCTCGGGGCTAATTATACTCCAGGGCGAAGGTCACCATGCTGTTGGCCGTGCCCGCCGCCACCGTGGCGTCAGTTTGCACATACTGGGCGTTGAAATTGATCGCTTCGGCGGTACCGGCGTTGGCGCCGGTCACCCTTTTCAGGATCGGCAAATTGCTGGCCTCATTGATCTTGACGCTGGTGCCATCAGAGACCGCCGCGCCGGCGTTATTGCCATAGGTCAGCTTCACACCGACGCCGCTGGCGCTATTGCTGGCCTGGCTCAGCGCCAGGGTATCGCTCTCTACCGTGACGCCGAAAAAACCGATGCGCACATCGGTCGGCGACGGGCAGAACACCGGAATCGAAAAGCGCTTCGCCTGGCCGCCGGTGGTCCCTTTACCATGAAATTCCGCCCGGTTAACCGTGCCCAGACTGACGTGGATCGTCGATGTCGCCACCTGACAGCTGCCGCTGCTGCCGATGTCTACGTTCAGGGCAGCCATATCGATACTCACCGGCGTGCTGGCAACGTAGCTGGCGCTTCCGCTGGCCTGCTGCTCAATGGTCATCTCACCCACCTGCGGCAGCGACGGCGAGTTGGTATGTGTCCCGTCCGCCAGCTGTACCGTACCGGTTTTATAGAAGGTGACCGCGATCCTGACCGTGGTTTGCTGCTGCGTCATCAGCGCCGGGAGCATCGTGCTGTCGCAGACCACCACCGTCTCGCCACCGGCGGAGTGGCTGCCATCGATGGCGCGCATCGGGCCCCCCGCGCACTGGAAACTGAGCGCGTAGCCAATGCCGTCGATGGCGCTGGGATAGACGTGCTGCCCGTTAATCACCACCGGCGAGCCGCCGGTTTTTAGCTGTTTATACACGATACGTTTGGCGCTCGCCGTCGGCAGCTGCAAATCGCAGGAAAAGGGGATCCCGCTGCCGTTATCGGCCATCGCGCTGGTCATCTGGGTGTTAACCGGTAGCGTGGGCAAATATTTAATATTCGGGATATTGACTGTGGTCTGGCCAATATTCGCCCGGCAGGTTTCAGCCCGCACGCCAGGAAGATAGCCGCCCAGCGCCAGCAGAAAAAGAAAAGGAAGTAGACGAAAAACAGATTTCATAGCCGCCTCAGCGTGTCTGGCACAGTCCGGAGACGGTTTTCACCGCATTCAGACTCTGCTGTGGGTTATCCGGAAGATGAAAATGCAGCCTGCAGCTCTGTGACTGGTTGTTAACGATCCAGCTCACCGCCAGGGTTCCCTCCTGCGGCACACCGCTGAGATACACCTGACCGCCATCGGCCACCATGCCACCCGGCGCATTGCCGCTCTCCTCCTCGACCAGCCGCGCGCTGGCGCCAAACGGTAACGGCCCCTGGGCGTTGCGCAGGGTAAACAGCACCCGATTGCCAATGTGTGTCCGGTAGTTGGCCATCACTACCGCGCCACCGCCGGGGATCACGGTCTGCCCCTCCTGGTCGACGTCGGTGTCGTCGGCCATCGACTCTGTGTCGAGGGTGATCACGTTTTTCCGGTAGGCGGTCAGAGACGGCACCACGGCATAGCCGCGCCAGTCGGTGTGGATATTGTTGCCGTTTTGCACCGCCACGCCGGCGGCCCCTGGCGCACGGACAATGGCAAAGCTTTCGCCCACCGTCTGGCCAAAAGTAATGCCGTGCGGATGGGCGACCACCGAGCCGGCGCCCCCCCAGGTCAGCTGGTTGCTGGCGGCGTCATGACGATAGCCAAGCTGGGCGTTGCCGAAACCGCCGTGGTAATCCATGGCGACGCTGCTGTTGCTGCCTCGCCCCTGGTTGCCATAGCCCTGCTGGACCGAGTAGAACAGATTTGGCCGCGTCGGCACCGCGCCATACAGCGACACCTGCTGCGAGGTATAGCCATTGCTGTCCGAGGTGGTGTTGTAACTCACCGCGCTGTCCGCCAGCGGGCCGCCCAGCGGAATGTTGATATTGAATGACCAGGAGCGGTCGTTTTTTTCCTGATCGCTGGCGCGGGTGTAGTAATAGCCCACGCCCCAGGAGATCCCCTTCCAGGCGCTATAGAACCCGAGGTGTACGGTTTCATCCCGGCTCTGCCGGTGCCAGTACTCTTGCGACCAGGCGGAGATCGCCAGACTACCCAGGCCACCAAGGCTTTGCGACACTGAAATTTCTTCCCGGCGACGCCGGTTGTCCACCTGCCCCTGCGCGCTTTCGAGGGCGCTGGCTTCGGCAAAATCGTAATAGCCACTGGAGGAGTAGCGATAGCTGGCGAGGCTGAACGAGGTGCCCGAGCTGACGAAATCTTTCTGATACTGGGCGCGCAGTGAATGACCCGCGTAGCGCTTGCCCGACGGCGTACGGGTGACCGCCTGGGTGACATCCCCTCCCAGCGATCCAAACTCGCCAAAGCCGCGGCCCAGGCCCAGCGCCCACGACTGATAGTCCTGGGCCAGCTGTGTGCCGCCATAGAGGGTAAATCCCGCCGACAGGCCGTAGAACAGGGTGCCCTGCAGGAATTCCGGGGAGCGTACCGAATCCGATCCGGCATGGTAGCGTCCGGCGCTGAGGCTAAATTTGCCCCGCCCTTCACGCAGCATGAAGGGTACCGCGGAAAAAGGCTGGGTAAAGGTGCGCACCGCGCCATTGCTCTCGGTTACCTTCACCTCCAGATCGCCGCTCTGCGAGGTAGGGTAGAGATCGCTGATGGCAAACGCCCCCGGCGACACGAAGGTTTCGTAGATCACATACCCGTGCTGGGAGACGGTCACTTTGGCATTGCTGTGCGCCACGCCGCGGATAGTCGGGGCAAAGCCGCGCTGGCTATCCGGGAGCATCTCGTCGTCAGACATCAGTTGGACGCCGCGAAACGGGATGCTGTCAAACACATCGCCGGAGGTGTAGGTATCGCCAATGCGCAGCAGACTCTTCAACGAGCGAACGTCGCGCTGCAGCCAGGTGCTTTGCGTGTCCCAGTGTCGACGCTGCTGGTCGTACTGCATTGAGGAGATATTGCGCAGCCGCCACGCGCCCAGGTTCACGCCGCTGCGTAAATTGAGATAGTTTGAGCGACTGCTTTCGCCATCATCCGCATTCTTAATTTGCGCGCCGGAAAAATAGTAATCGACAAACGCAGCCGGCACGCCATCGTCCCAGCGCGACGGATCGACGTAGCCGCGGCTTTGCACGTTCATCGCCGCCTGGGGAATACTCAGCGCCAGGCGTTGGTTAGCGAAGGTAAACCGACTGCTGGCATCCGGAATAAATTTCTCGATACGGGTGAAGGTTTCGCCTTCATGCAGCGTTTGAAACGCCGGAAAGGCGCTAATGTTGACCCCATAGTCTGCCAGTTGCCCGGGCGTCAGTACCGGGCGCAGCTGCCCGCCATCGTCAACAAAAGTGATATCGGCCTGACCCAGCTCCTGGTCGTTAACCACCACGGTGACAGGATAAGTGCCCGGTTGCTGGCCGCCGGGCCTGGCGAAGTAGTGCAGATCGGAAGTCTGCTGCTGCGGGTCGGCAAACTCCAGTGCCGCCGGGTCAAAATAATCGTCGGCCAGTGCCCGATTCAGCGGGCTGAGACAAAACATCACCGTCGGCACTGTCGCCAGCGCCAGTGCCCATCTTGCAGTCACTGGCCTGGCGCCATACTCCCGCACCTTCGCTGTTGTTTTTATGTTCATGCTGGCGCCGTCCGGTAATGTCATTACAAAGGGAAATCACTGCTGAGCGAAGTCGCTAATGCCGCCGTAATCGTTAATCGCCCGCCATTTGACGGTACCGTGTCCGCTCACCGGCCACGTCTTCTGGCCGAAGGGGGCCACCATGCCAGGCTCATCGATGTTCTGCCCGCCCACTGCGACGGAGTAAAAAGAGACAAAATAAGGGGTGGGGTTTGCCACCGTCAGGTGACCGCCGGACTGGGAAAACTTCAGCTGTTGCCAGGCTTTCGCCGGGTCGCCCGCCAGGCCGTTGGGGCGATAGAAGATTTTAAATTTCGACTTAATATTGACCTGCAGCTTGTTTACTTCGCCCTGCGGCGTCGGAGAAATACTTTTGACGTTCAGCCAGAACACCGACTCGCGGTCGCCGGGCAGCGACGCGCCGATAAAGTTAATGCGCAGAACGTTATTTTGTTCCGGATCGAGACGAAACAGCGGCGGTGTCACAATGAAGGGCACCTTGCTCTTGTCATTTTCGGCGTAATTTTCCACCCACGACTGCACCAGATACGGCGTATGGGTATCGGCATTGGTGACTGAAATAGCGGCCTCACGCTTCCCTTCCTGATAAATCACACGGGTTCCACCCATGACAATACCGGCCTGCGCTGCTGTGGAGCACAGCAGAAAAGCCGCAACGGCAATTATTTTCTTCATCATTAATAACCATCAGGTAAAGGTTGAACAGACAATTAAATAAAGCAGTAAATATCAGAGCCAGTACTTTGTGATAATTAGCAGGAACAACAATACCGTCACGAATATATATCGCGATTTCTTCGCTATTAACGCCTCAACAGACAACTATGGATCCAGACACACAGGGCTGGCTCTGAATAACGCGCAATATGATTAGTTATAAATCATATTAAAATTAGCCGTACCGTTGGCATCACCTGCCACTACGGCCCCGGTAGAAACATAATCAGCGTAAAACTCGAGGTCAGCAGAGCCGGTGCCAGCAGTGGCGCCCGCCACGACATTGTGATCTTTGGACACTTTGCCAAGGCTGACCGCTGTGTTCTGGTCGTCTTCATACAGCTTGATCGCCACGCCGGTGGCGCCGCCGTTAGTAGCCAGCAAGGAGGTGTCAGACTTATCGCGCGCGCCATCAAACAACACCGCCACCTTCGCCACACTGGCAGGGCAGTCTTTCACTTTGATATGGAAGGGAGTTTTGGTGGTTTCGGAGCCGGTGCTGGTAAAATAGCTGCTGGCCCATTTGCCAAGATCCACCGTCTGGCTGGCGGAACCGCTGTCGACGTTGCAGGAGCTGTCGGTGATGGAACCGTTGAAGATGACCTGCCCACCGGTACCCTGGGTACCCGCGCTGGTACCTGGATTAACGGTCATTGTCGATCCTGCCGGTTGCGTATTGCCAGAAATTGCCGCGCCAGAAACCAGCGCGCCCATGAGAATTGCCATAATACGAAGTTGGGTTTTCATTCTTTATCTCATCGTTAACGAATATATCGTACAGTCATCAACAATAGCGCCATGGCTATCGAGAAACTGTTCATCGTGTCCTCCCTGTAAATGTTCGTTGCGTTCCTTCCGCAGGATATTAGGCGCACGCACTCTCGCTCTGTTTTATTTCGCCAAAGGGCGGCGATCATTACAATACAGAAGCTAAAAAAGTATTTTGGTGTGCAAAATAAATATATTCCCAGGCGTAAAAAAAGGCAACTCGAGCCAATGTTGCGTATAAGTTAATAATTACCCATACCCTGAAATTTATTTTTGAAATGGCATTTCAATGTTAATTTACATATCTATACAAAAGACAATTAAATACTTTCAAACAACAATAGATCAATTTAATTAACATTTTTAAAGATAGATGTTCAAAAAGTCGTCTTGCTTTATCGTGCTTCGGTTGGTCTTCAAAGTAAAATTAGGAATTTTCCTGGTATTAATATTCATCATTTCTACATAAATGGCGCCAACGCGAGCAGCGTTATAGGCATAATTTCTTGTTACGGAACCATTTTTAATTTCATATAAAAGTTTTTATATCAGCGATGTAAATGTATCGGCACCGCCAGCGAAAAAAAACCGTTAACAAAGCGGGGTTATTTTGTGGTTAAAAAAATCCGCAACCCGGAAGGATTGCGGACTGAAGAACGGATCAGCGTCAGAGGATGACTCAGAACAGGCCCAACGGCGCCGTACCGTAGCTCACCAGCAGGTTTTTGGTTTGCTGATAGGCATCCAGCGCCATCTTGTGGGTTTCCCGGCCGACGCCGGACTGCTTATAGCCGCCGAACGCCGCATGAGCCGGGTAGACGTGATAGCAGTTAGTCCATACGCGACCGGCCTTGATGCCGCGCCCCATGCGATAGGCGAGGTTGGTATCGCGCGTCCATACCCCGGCGCCAAGGCCAAACTGGGTCTCATTGGCGATAGCCAGCGCTTCCGCCTCGTCCTTAAAGGTGGTCACTCCGATCACCGGCCCAAAGATCTCCTCCTGGAAGGAGCGCATATCGTTGCGACCTTTAATCAGCGTGGGCTGAATGTAATAGCCGTTATCCAGTGCCGGCGCGATGGCCGCCCGCTCGCCGCCGGTCAGAATTTGCCCCCCCTCTTCCCGGGCAATCTGAATGTAGGAGAGGATCTTATCGAACTGCTGGCGGGAAGCCTGAGCGCCGATCATGGTGTCGGTATCGAGCGGGTCACCGCGGCGGATCTGCGCCACCTTCTCCATGACCCGCGCCATAAACGGCTCATAGATGGATTCATGGATCAACGCCCGCGACGGGCAGGTACAGACTTCCCCCTGGTTGAAGAAGCCGAGCACCAGTCCCTCCACCGCCTTCTCAATAAATTCCTCTTCTCCGTCCATCACGTCGGCGAAGTAGATGTTGGGTGATTTGCCGCCCAGCTCAACGGTGCACGGGATAATGTTTTCCGCCGCGCAGGCGAGAATATGCCGCCCGACCGGCGTAGAGCCGGTAAACGCCAGCTTGGCGATACGCTTGCTGGTGGCCAGCGCCTCGCCCGCTTCTTTGCCGAAGCCCTGTACCACGTTAAGTACCCCGGCCGGGAACAGATCGCCGATCAGCTCCAGCAGCAGGGTAATGCTCAGCGGCGTCTGTTCCGCCGGCTTGAGCACCACGCAGTTACCCGCCGCCAGGGCCGGGGCCAGCTTCCACGCGGCCATCAGCAGCGGGAAGTTCCACGGGATAATCTGTCCGACCACCCCCAGCGGTTCATGGAAATGATAGGCCACCGTGGTTTCATCTATTTCTGCGGTGCTGCCCTCCTGGGCGCGCAGGCAGCCGGCGAAGTAGCGAAAATGGTCCACCGCCAGCGGCAGGTCGGCGTTAAGCGTTTCGCGGATCGGTTTCCCGTTGTCCCAGCTCTCCGCCACCGCCAGATATTCCAGATGCTGTTCAATACGATCGGCGACCTGCAGCAGCAGCCTGGAGCGCTGCTGCACTGAGGTTTTACCCCACGCCGGCGCCGCACGGTGAGCGGCGTCGAGGGCGAAGTCAATATCTCTGGCATCCGAGCGGGGAAACTGCGCGATGTTGCTGCCGTCAACCGGGGAGGTATTCATAAAGAACTCACCGCTCAGCGGCTCGATAAATTTACCGTCAATGAAATTGCCGTAAGCGGATTTGAATGAAACCAGGGCGCCGGGCTGGCCAGGGTGTGCATAACGCATCGCAAATCTCCTTCTGTAGGGTTGAGACGCA
>ERZ506542.57-NODE-57-length-29898-cov-6.10254_pt1 | contig 29898 bp, 26 predicted proteins | sample MGYA00512769_ERZ506542 | MGnify/ENA metagenome assembly ERZ506542
GCGAAAATACCCTTCCGGAACACCAAGGAAAAAAGCGTTTCTCCGGACGGTCATGCCTTATATTACTAAACAGAATCAGGCGATCACTGCGGATCGTAACTGGCTTGTTTCCAAGCAGTACGATGCTCGCTGGTCACCGTCAGAAAAGGCGCGCCTGAAGGATATCGCTGCCCGTTACAAGGTGAAGTGGTCAGGCAATACGCGTCATGTGCCCTGGAACGCGCTGCTTGAGCGTGTCGACATTATTCCGAACAGCATGGTGGCAACCATGGCGGCGGCGGAAAGTGGCTGGGGTACCTCCAGGCTGGCGCGTGAGAACAACAACCTGTTTGGCATGAAGTGCGGCGCCGGTCGCTGCCGCGGGGCGATGAAAGGCTACTCGCAGTTCGAATCAGTGGAGCAGTCGGTGCAGGCTTATGTCACCAACCTGAACACCCACCCGGCCTATTCTTCTTTCCGCAAGTCGCGCCTGCAGCTGCGCAAGGCAGATCAGGAAGTAACGGCCAGTACCATGATCCATAAGCTGAAGGGTTATTCGACCAAAGGGTCGAGCTACAACAACTATCTCTTCGCAATGTATCAGGACAATCAGCGGCTTATCGCTGCCCATCTGTAATCCCGATGCCCGGTCTTGTTGCCGGGCATTTTTTTGCCCTACAGCATCACCTCGCTGTGCCGGTCACGGTACTCTTTCGGCGTCACGTCGTACTCCTTCTTAAACACCGAATAGAAATATTGCAGCGACGGGTAGCCGCACATCTGTGAAATCTCATTGATCGACAGGCTGGTGGACACCAGCAGGCTGCGCGCCTTTTCCAGTTTCTCGCTGTGGATCACCGTGTGGATGGTCTCCCCGACCTCCTCTTTGAAGCGTTTCTCCAGATTGGAGCGAGAGATGCCGACAGCGTCGAGGACCTGTTCCACCTTGATGCCTTTGCAGGCATTGTTGCGTATGTAATGCATCGCCTGAATCACGGAGGGATCGTTTAACGACCGGTAGTCGGTGGAGCGCCGCTCAACGACGCGCATCGGCGGGATGAGCTGGCGCTGCAGCGGGAGGGCCTCGTTATTCAGCAGCCGGTGGAGTAATTTTGCCGCCTGATAACCCATCTGGCGGGTGCCCTGGGCGACGGAGGAGAGGGCGACGCGGGAGAGATAGCGGGTTAGCTCCTCGTTATCGATGCCAATAACGCACAGTTTCTCTGGCACCGGGATATGCAGCAGCTCGCAGGCCTGCAGGACGTGGCGGGCACGGGCGTCGGTGACGGCGATGATGCCGGTTTGCGGCGGCAGGGTTTGCAGCCAGTCGGCGAGCCGGTTTTGCGCGTGCTGCCAGTTTTCCGGCGCCGTCTCCAGCCCCTGGTAGACCACGCCGCGATACTTCTCTTTTGCGACCAGCTGGCAGAAGGCATACTCGCGCTCTACCGCCCAGCGTTTACCGCTGGAGGTGGGGAGTCCGTAAAACGCAAAGCGGTGTACCCCTTTTTCCTTCAAATGGAGAAAGGCGCTTTCCACCAGCGCAGCGTTGTCCGTGGCAATATAGTGGACCGGCGGGTACTGCTCTGGCTGATGATAAGAGCCGCCGACGCCGACGATGGGCACGTGGACATCGGCCAGCAGCTTTTCAATTTCGGGATCGTCATAGTCGGCGATAACGCCATCGCCCAACCACTCTTTGATGTTTTCGATTCGTGCCCGAAAATCCTCTTCAATAAAGATATCCCACTCCAGCTGGGAGGCCTGCAGATACTCGCCGACGCCCTCAACCACCTGGCGGTCATAAGCTTTGTTGGCGTTGAATAACAGCGTAATACGGTGACGCTTTTCAAACATAGATAATGTTCCTGCTCTAACCCCGGTCAGACCCCTTCATTCAAGATGTTGCCGATGGCCTGACTTACCACTCATCCCGGCCACGTACGCCGGTACGCGGCCGGAGCGCCGTCTGCAACCCGAATGATGTTGGGTATACACTACCGGCTAATGCCCGATATATTTCAAGCGCCTTATGGCGAAGTTTGGCGGTAGCGCAAAGAATTCAGACATTCTTCAGAGAGTCTCTCCTTATGCGCGCCGCTTGGTGGCGGAGTCCATCCACACCGCCAGCAGCAAAATGGCGCCTTTAACGATATATTGCCAGAAGGTGGCGACGTCCATCATGCTCATGCCGTTATCCAGGGCTGACATAATAAACGCCCCCATTACCGCTCCGGCGACGCTGCCGATGCCGCCCGCCAGGCTGGTGCCGCCGATCACGCAGGCGGCGATGGCGTCCAGTTCAGCGATATTGCCCGCCGAAGGCGACCCCGCGCCGAGGCGCGAGCTGAGGATCAGCCCGGCAATGGCGACCATCAGGCCGTTAATGGCAAACACCGCCAGCTTGGTACGCTCGACGTTAATCCCTGAGAGGCGGGCCGCCTCCAGATTGCCGCCGATGGCGTAGATGCGGCGACCAAAAGCAGTGCGGGTGGCCATAAACAGGCCAGCCAGCAGCAGGGCGGCGAGGATCAGCACCGGGGTCGGCACCCCACGATAGTCATTGAGCAGCCAGATTGCGCCCAGCACAATCACTGCGGTAATGGCCTGACGGCCAACGGCGGCGGTGGAGGATGAGGTCGCCAGACCTAACGCCTGACGACGCATCCGCCCGCGCCACTGCCAGACGATAAACGCCGCCATGCCGACAACGCCGATGGCGAAACCGATGCCGTCTGGCAGATAGCTTTGGCCGATCTGCGCCATCGCCGGGCTGGTGGGAGAGACGGTGGTCCCGTTGGTGATGCCAATCAGAATGCCGCGAAACGCCAGCATCCCGGCGAGGGTGACGATAAACGAGGGAACCTTGCGATAGGCCACCCACCATCCGTTCCACGCCCCGAGCAGCAGGCCCATCACCAGCGTCACCAGAATAGTGAGCGGCAGTGGCCAGCCGAGCCAGACGTCAAAGATTGCCGCGGCGCCGCCCAGTAGCCCCATCATCGAGCCGACGGACAGGTCGATTTCTGCCGAAATAATCACAAACACCATGCCGACGGCGAGGATGCCGGTGATGGCCGTCTGGCGCAGCAGGTTGGAGATATTGCGTGCGCTCAGATAGGCGCCATCGGTAACCCAGGTGAAAAACAGCATAATGACGATGATGGCGGCGATCATTACAAAGACCTGGAGATTCAGCCCCTTCAGCGCCGGCAAGGCGGTGGGGGCAGTTGGGGTGAGTTTGATTTCAGACGACGTGTTCTTCGACATGGCGTTCGCTCCTCAGCGCGGCTTCCATCACCTGTTCCTGGGTCAGATGTTGATTAACCAAATTGGCTTTTAGTCTGCCTTCGTGCATGACCAGCACCCGATCGCTAAGACCAAGCACCTCGGGCAGTTCGGATGAAATGACAATGACCGCGATGCCCTGCTGCACTAGCTGGTTAATCAGTTTATAAATTTCATACTTCGCCCCGATATCGATGCCACGGGTGGGTTCGTCGAGGATCAGAATGCGCGGATTGAGCAGCAGACAGCGCGCCAGAATAGCCTTTTGCTGGTTGCCGCCGCTCAGACGGCCAATCGCCAGCTCAGGCGAGGAGGTTTTAATTTTCAAACGCTGAATCGACTGCTGAATGCAGTGCTGCTCGGCGGCGTCGTCCAGGCTGCTCATCGCGCCGGTGAACTGGTTGAGCGCCGCGAGAGTAATGTTTTTGCCCACCGCCATCACCGGCACGATACCGTCTTTTTTGCGGTCTTCCGGTACCATGGCGATGCTGTGGGCAATGGCCTGCTGGCAGTTAGAAATGCTCACTGGCTGGCCATCAATAAAGATCTCCCCTTGCCAGCGCCCCGGCCAGACGCCGAACAGGCACTGTACCGCCTCGGTACGCCCGGCGCCGACCAGCCCGGCGATACCGAGGATTTCCCCGCGACGCAGGGAAAACGAGACGTCATTGACCCGTTTAATATGGCGGTTTACCGGGTGCCAGGCGGTTAAATGTTCGACCCGCAGGATCTCCTCGCCGTGGGCGTGCGGCTCGCTGGGATAGAGCGCGGTGAGCTCGCGGCCGACCATCATGGTGATGATATCGTCTTCGCTCATGCCGCTGGCGTCGCGGGTGCCGATGTGCTGGCCGTCGCGGATCACGCAGATCGTATCGGAGATCGCTTTGACCTCATTGAGCTTGTGCGAGATATAGATGCAGGCGATATCGTGGTTTTGCAGATCGCGAACGATCGCCAGCAGCGTCGCGGTTTCTTGTTCGGTTAAGGAAGCGGTCGGTTCGTCGAGGATCAGCAGACGAACCTGTTTATTCAATGCCTTGGCGATCTCCACCAGTTGCTGCTGGCCAAGGCCGAGGTCGCCGACGCGGGTATCGGGCGAAATGGGCAGATTGACCTGCGCCAGCAGCTTCTGACAGCGCAACGTCATGGTTTCATAATCCAGCAGACCGTAGCGGGAGATCTCGGCGCCGAGGAAAATATTCTCCAGCACGGTGAGATGTTTCACCAGCGCCAGCTCCTGATGAATGATGGCGATGCCTTTGCGTTCGGTATCGCGAATATGGTTTGCCTGCAGCGTTTCGCCGGCAAAAATAATCTCGCCCTCATAGCTTCCGTGCGGATAGATACCGCACAGCACCTTCATCAGCGTCGATTTTCCCGACCCATTTTCACCGCATAACGAGACCACCTCGCCCGCATTCAGGCGCAGACTGACGTTATCCACGGCTTTAACGGCGCCGAAGGTTTTGGTGATGTTCTTCATTTCGAGTAGCCAGGCCATAAAGACTCCGCAAACGTGATATTCGGCGGGATGAAAATGACGCCCCGTCGCGGGGCGTCAGCCATTACAGTTCACTCTTTTTATGGAAACCGTCTTTAATCACCGTGGCGTCGATATTCTCTTTATTCACTTCAATGGGCGTTAACAGGCGCGAAGGGACGTCTTTTAAGCCGTTATTCAGCGTAGTATCGGCCTTCGGCTGCTTATCGTTACCCAGCTCAACGGCGATTTCAGCGGCGTTGGTGGCCAGGGTGGTAATCGGTTTATAGACGGTCATCGTCTGGGTACCGGAAATAATGCGCTTCACGCCCGCCAGGTCAGCATCCTGACCGGAGATCGCCACTTTGCCGGCCAGCCCCTGAGCGGTTAAGGCCTGGATAGCGCCGCCGGCGGTGGCATCATTGGAGGCGACCACGGCATCGATCTTGTTATTATTCGCCGTCAGCGCGTTTTCCATTATTTTCAGCGCGTTCTCCGGCAGCCAGCCGTCAACCCACTGATCGCCGACAATCTTAATTTTGCCCTCGTCCACATACGGCTTGAGAACTTTCATTTGCCCGGCGCGGAACAGTTTGGCGTTATTATCCACCGGCGAGCCGCCCATCAGGAAATAATTCCCCTGCGGCACTTTGTCGACCAGGCTTTGCGCCTGCATTTCACCGACTTTTTCGTTGTCGAAAGAAATATAGAAATCAATATCGGCATTATTAATCATGCGGTCATAGGCCAGGACTTTAATACCTTCCTGCTTGGCTTCTTTAATGACGTTGCTGAGTACCTGACCGTTATAAGGAATAATGACTAATACATCGACGCCGCGATTGATCATATTTTCAATTTGCGACATCTGTGTTTCTTCATTGCCATTGGCGGACTGGACAAAAACTTTGGCGCCTAAGGATTCCGCTTTATTGACGAAAATATCACGGTCTTTCTGCCAGCGCTCCAGACGCAGATCGTCGATGGCCATGCCAATCTTCACTTCTTTCGCCATCCCCGCCATGCTGGCGAGCAGGAGGGAGCTGGCGCAAAGCGTAAGGCAAAGGTTCTTTATCTTCATAATAATGATACCTTTTTTGTAAGGGTAGGTAAGACGAACGGAAAATAATGTTTGATACATGAGGTTGCGGATACGTTACAGATTCTTAACGCGGAAAGCAGGGCTGGCAATTACCGGTTCTTATTTTGCCGTTATGAAATTTCGTTTAATGTGCAAATTATGACGGCGATCGTATTTTATTCATGTACACACTTATTATTGCACTGGACTTCCCCGACAAGGCGTGGAGAAGCGGGAAGAATATTATTTTTTGCGAGCTGGCGCACGTTTGTGGATTCTCTCAATGGCGGTGTGAAATAACGTAATTGAGGAGAAGGAAAGTGAAATTCTATATTGGCTTAAACCCGTCATACTTCAAGTTGTAGGTGGGTTGGTGACATTCGTTGCTCCGCCCCTGGTTACCGGGGACTTGCGCTCCTGCCGCCTTCCTGCAACTCGAATTATTTAGGGTATCTGATTGGTTATTCGCCGCATCTCTGAATATGGAGTTCTCTATGCAGACCTATTTCGATCAACTCGATCGCGTTCGTTACGAAGGCCCGAAATCCACTAACCCACTGGCTTTCCGTCACTACAACCCGGATGAACTGGTGCTGGGCAAACGGATGGAAGATCATCTGCGTTTTGCGGCCTGTTACTGGCACACCTTCTGCTGGAATGGCGCCGATATGTTTGGCGTGGGCTCCTTCGATCGTCCCTGGCAGCAGCCAGGCGACGCTCTGGAGATGGCCAAACGTAAAGCCGATGTGGCGTTTGAATTCTTCCACAAACTCAACGTACCTTACTACTGCTTCCACGACGTTGACGTCTCGCCGGAAGGCGCTTCGCTCAAGGAGTACAGCAATAACTTTGCCCAAATGGTCGAGGTGCTGGCGGAGAAACAGCAGCAGAGCGGCGTGAAGCTCCTGTGGGGGACCGCAAACTGCTTTACCAACCCGCGCTACGGCGCCGGCGCGGCCACCAATCCGGATCCGGAAGTGTTTAGCTGGGCGGCCACCCAGGTGGTTACCGCGATGAATGCCACCCATCAGCTGGGCGGCGAAAACTATGTGCTGTGGGGCGGGCGCGAGGGCTATGAAACCCTGTTGAATACCGACCTGCGCCAGGAGCGTGAGCAGATTGGCCGCTTCATGCAGCTGGTGGTGGAGCATAAGCACAAAATCGGCTTTAAAGGCACGCTGCTGATTGAGCCCAAACCGCAGGAGCCGACCAAGCATCAGTATGACTATGATGCCTCTACCGTGTATGGCTTCCTCAAACAGTTTGGTCTGGAAAAAGAGATTAAACTGAATATTGAAGCTAACCACGCGACGCTTGCTGGCCATTCGTTCCATCATGAAATCGCGACGGCCATCGCGCTGGGGCTGTTCGGCTCCGTCGATGCCAACCGCGGCGATCCGCAGCTGGGCTGGGATACCGACCAGTTCCCGAACAGCGTCGAAGAGAACGCACTGGTGATGTATGAAATTCTCAAAGCGGGCGGCTTCACCACCGGTGGCCTCAACTTTGATGCGAAAGTGCGCCGCCAGAGCACCGATAAATATGACCTGTTCTATGGCCATATCGGCGCGATGGATACCATGGCGCTGTCGCTGAAGGTCGCGGCGCGGATGATCGAGGACGGTGAGCTGGATAAACGTGTGGCCAGACGCTACGCCGGCTGGAACGGTGAGCTGGGGCAGCAGATCCTTAACGGGCAGATGACGCTGAGCGACATTGCCCAGTATGCCGCTCAGCATCAGCTGGCGCCGCAGCATCGCAGCGGCCAGCAGGAACAACTGGAAAACCTGGTCAACCATTATCTGTTTGACAAGTAATCATGCGGCGGCGCCCGGCATGACCGGCGTCGCAACCAGGATGCTCTGTTCGCGCCACGCTCAGCCGTGGCGCGCGTTTAAGGAGAGGGAGTATGTATATCGGCATCGATCTGGGCACATCGGGCGTCAAAGCCATTCTGCTCAATGAGCAGGGTGAGGTAGTGGCATCGCATACCGAAAAACTCACCGTCTCGCGTCCGCATCCGCTGTGGTCGGAGCAAGATCCCGAACAGTGGTGGCTGGCGACGGACACGGCGATGAAAGCTCTGGGCGCGCAGCATAGCCTGCGCGACGTGAAGGCGCTGGGCATCGCCGGGCAGATGCACGGCGCCACGTTGCTGGATAAATCGTTACAGGTGCTGCGTCCGGCCATTTTATGGAATGACGGCCGCTGCGCCGAAGAGTGCCAGCTGCTGGAGGAAAAAGTCAGCGCTTCCCGGCAGATCACCGGCAACCTGATGATGCCGGGCTTTACGGCGCCGAAGTTACTGTGGGTGCAGCGCCACGAGTCGGTGGTGTTCAACCAGGTCGATAAGGTGCTGCTGCCGAAGGATTATCTGCGCCTGCGCATGACTGGCGAGCTCGCCAGCGACATGTCTGACGCCGCCGGCACGATGTGGCTGGACGTCGCCCGGCGCGACTGGAGCGACGAGATGCTCGCCGCCTGCGATCTCAGTCGGGATGCGATGCCGGCGCTCTTCGAAGGCAGCGACGTCACCGGGCAACTGCGGCCTGAGGTGGCGCAAGCGTGGAATATGCCCCAGGCGCTGGTGGTGGGCGGCGGAGGCGACAACGCCGCGGGCGCGGTCGGGGTCGGCATGGCCGATGCCGGCCAGGCGATGCTGTCGCTGGGTACGTCAGGCGTCTACTTTGCCGTCAGCGAAGGGTTCCTCAGCAAACCCGAAAGCGCGGTGCACAGCTTCTGCCATGCCCTGCCGGGCCGCTGGCATTTGATGTCGGTGATGCTCAGCGCGGCCTCCTGCCTGGACTGGGCGGCAAAATTAACCGGTCTCACCAACGTGCCGGCGCTGATCGCGGCAGCGCAGACGGCGGATGAAAGCGCTGGTCCGGTGTGGTTCCTGCCCTATCTGTCAGGCGAACGCACGCCACACAACAACCCGCAGGCCAAGGGCGTCTTTTTTGGCCTGACGCATCAGCATGGGCCGGCAGAGCTGGCGCGGGCGGTGCTGGAGGGGGTGGGCTATGCGCTGGCGGATGGTATGGACGTGGTGCACGCCTGCGGCATCAAGCCGCAGAGCATCACGCTTATCGGCGGCGGGGCGCGCAGCGCTTACTGGCGGCAAATGCTGGCGGATATTAGCGGCCAGCAGCTCGATTACCGTACCGGGGGTGATGTCGGCCCGGCGTTGGGGGCGGCGAGGCTGGCACAGCTGGCGGTTCACGACGAGGCAGACCGCGCCGGGCTGCTGAAGCCGCTGCCGCTTGAACAAGCCCATCGCCCGGACGAACGCCGTGTGGCCTACTATGCGCCACAGCGGGAAACCTTCCGCCAGATTTATCAGCAACTGAAACCGCTGATGTCTTAGCCTCAGTCCGTCCGGCAGCGCCGGGCGGATTCACTTCCTGAATAGCTCTTTCGCACCCATCCAAAACACATATTTATTTTTTCCGAAATGTCGACGTTGCTGCAGGTAAGCAGCGGCATCGCCCGGCGACTCGGTCATAATCAGCCCTGTCGACCAGGGAGGTGAGATGATCACAAAACGCAACATTGCCAGGGGGATGATGGCGGCAGGATCGCTGGTTTATCTGCTCGGTATCTGGCGGACCTGCCCGCTGTTCAGTGGCAAAGGGTATTTTCTTGGCGTGCTGGTGATGGGGATGTTTGCTGTTCTCGCCCATCAGCGCGTCAGCCAGTGGCAGGAACAGGACGACGGCTTTATCTCGTTATGCCGGCTGGTACTGCTGCTGTCGGTTGGCCTGCTGCTGGTCGGCGCCTGGTATGTCCCGGCAAACTGGCATGAAAAAGCCGTCTATGTCGCGGCGTGGTTTGTCTGCTTATATGGCGCATCGGCAACCCCCGACCGGGCCCGCGTCGCCCGCGCGGTGCAGAAAACGGAATAAGCGCCCGGCTGTCCGGTGTGGCGGGAGCAGGGCCGTTAGCTGACCAGCCGGCGGCTATCAATCCGCTGCACCAGGCCTGACAGCAGCAGGCTGCCGAGCAGGGCGGCGCCAAATATCCACACAATGTCCAGTAGCGGCCAGCGGGATAGCTCCAGATGGCTGGCGCGCAGCGCGTGCACTATCAGGGCATGAAAGCCGTAGATCCCCAGCGAATGTCGCGCAATGCAGGCGATACCGGGCAGGGGGCGCGCGTTAAGCCAGTTTTTGGCCAGCGTCAGCAGGGTGACCGCGCAAACAAACACCGCCGGTCCGCAGTAGAGATACCAGGTGTCGCCGAAATCCCCGCGCCAGCGCAGCTCATGCAGCGTGCCGCGGGAAATAACCCACACGGCGGCGATAAACAGCGCGGCGCAGAGCGGGGTCAGCCATTTTTTATCGGTGTCCAGGGTGCCAATGGCTCTGCCCAGCACGCCGTAGAGCACGTAGTAGAAGGTGTCGCCGTTGATATAGAGGTTGACTGGCAGCCACTCAATCCCGGCGGCTTTGACGCTGACCATATTGGGGTTGGCCAGAATGCCGAGGATCGCCATCAGCGCCAGCAGCATTTTGCCGCTGACGGACTTAACCTGAATCAGCGGCGAGAGCAGATAGATGACGGCGATAGCAAAGAAAAACCACAGGTGGTAGAAGACGGGCTTCTGCAGCAAATGCTTTAACGACAGCTCGACGTTGATATGGGTAAACAGCGCGATATACAGCAGAGACAGCGCGCTATAGAACGCAATACACAGGCCAATCCGCCAGAAATGGCGCGGCTGGGCGCTGCGTTCCCCAAAAAAGAGGTATCCCGAGATCATAAAAAACAACGGCACGCTGACGCGGGAGGCGGAATTGAGCAGATTGGCGATATCCCATTGCACCAGAGTAATCGCATGGGGGTGAGTGATATACCAGCTGGTACTGTGGATCATCACCACCATCATGCAGGCGATGCCGCGCAGGTTGGTGATCCAGTGTATCTTTTCTTGCATCAGTCCCTCAAAGTCTGCTGGCGAAATAAGGTATGACCCGCCGGGTTTCCCGGTGTCGCAATAGATTAGTCTGAGTTTTCGGTCACAGACTTGTCGCAGTTTCATGATATTCGCAAAATACCTGTAATACTGAATCTTTAGGATAACAACTTGCTAACAAGGCGGTGGAGGAGAACGTGGTGAAAGGTGTCGTTTCCGTAATGCTGGTGCTGCTCCTCGCGGGCTGCAGCGAGACCGTCTCCCCGCCGGCGCAAAAAGCGCAGCGCGCCCGTATTACGCCGCAAACGACGCTCAATATGGCGCAGCTTTGCAGGGATCAGGCGGCTATTCGCTATAACACGCAAACGCAGCTCGTTGACGTGAACCATTTTGAGCAATTCCAGGCGAGCTATGAGCTGTCGGGCCGTACTGGCAAGAATGAGCGCTTCATCTGTTCCTTTGACCCGGACGGCCAGTTTATGCATCTTTCGATGCGCTGAATCGGCCCCGCCTGGCGTAAATTTCGTCCGTTTTCCTGAAACAACGCCGTTTCGTACTGTATATCTCGCAGCCAGCGGGTATACTGACTCCTTCCTTTAAATCCACACGTATCCAGCACGAAATCATATGCAAAAGTTTGATACCAGGACCTTCCAGGGCCTGATCCTGACCTTACAGGATTACTGGGCTCGTCAGGGCTGCACCATTGTTCAACCACTGGACATGGAAGTCGGCGCCGGCACCTCTCACCCGATGACCTGCCTGCGCGCGTTAGGGCCGGAGCCGATGGCGACCGCTTACGTACAGCCTTCCCGTCGTCCAACCGATGGCCGCTATGGCGAAAACCCGAACCGTTTACAGCACTATTATCAGTTCCAGGTGGTGATTAAACCCTCTCCGGAGAACATCCAGGAGCTGTACCTCGGGTCGCTGAAAGAGCTGGGTATGGACCCGACCATCCACGACATTCGCTTTGTCGAAGACAACTGGGAAAACCCGACGCTGGGCGCCTGGGGGCTGGGCTGGGAAGTGTGGCTCAATGGCATGGAAGTGACGCAGTTCACCTACTTCCAGCAGGTGGGCGGCCTCGAGTGTAAGCCGGTGACCGGCGAGATCACCTACGGTCTGGAGCGTCTGGCGATGTACATCCAGGGCGTGGACAGCGTCTATGACCTGGTCTGGAGCGATGGCCCGCTGGGTAAAACCACCTACGGCGACGTGTTCCACCAGAATGAAGTGGAGCAGTCCACCTATAACTTCGAATACGCCGACGTCGACTTCCTGTTCACCTGCTTCGAGCAGTATGAGAAAGAAGCCCAGCAGCTGCTGGCGCTGGAAACCCCGCTGCCGCTGCCGGCCTACGAGCGTATTCTGAAAGCGGCTCACAGCTTCAACCTGCTGGATGCGCGTAAAGCCATCTCCGTCACCGAGCGTCAGCGCTATATCCTGCGCATTCGCACCCTGACCAAAGCAGTGGCGGAAGCGTACTACGCTTCCCGTGAAGCGCTCGGCTTCCCGATGTGCAACAAGAATAAATAAGAGGCGGCCATGTCTGAGAATACTTTTCTGGTGGAAATCGGCACTGAAGAGCTGCCACCAAAAGCGCTGCGCAGCCTGGCGGAGTCTTTTGCTGCGAACGTGACCGCGGAGCTGGATAACGCCGGCCTCGCGCACGGTAAAGTGGAATGGTTTGCCGCCCCGCGTCGTCTGGCGCTGAAGGTGGCCAACCTGGCGGCGGCGCAAGCCGATCGCGAAGTAGAAAAACGCGGCCCGGCCGTGGCCCAGGCGTTCGATGCCGAAGGCAAGCCAAGCAAAGCGGCCGAAGGCTGGGCGCGCGGCTGCGGTATCACCGTCGATCAGGCTGAACGTCTGACCACGGACAAAGGCGAGTGGCTGCTGTATCGCGCCCATGTGAAGGGCGAAAGCACCGAAGCACTGCTGCCGAACATGATTGCCAGCTCGCTGGCGAAGCTGCCGATCCCGAAACTGATGCGCTGGGGTGCGTCTGACGTCCACTTTGTGCGTCCGGTTCACACGGTGACTTTGCTGCTGGGTGACAAAGTGATCCCGGCCACTATCCTCGGTATTCCGTCCGATCGCGTCATCCGCGGCCATCGCTTTATGGGTGAGCCGGAGTTCACTATCGACCATGCCGACCAGTATCCGCAGATCCTGCTGGAGCGCGGTAAAGTCATCGCCGATTACGAACAGCGTAAAGCCAAAATTAAAGCCGATGCGGAAGAAGCGGCGCGTAAGATTGGCGGTCAAGCCGATCTGAGCGAAAGCCTGCTGGAAGAAGTCACCTCGCTGGTGGAGTGGCCGGTGGTGCTGACGGCGAAGTTCGAAGAAAAATTCCTCGCGGTGCCGTCCGAAGCGCTGGTTTACACCATGAAGGGCGACCAGAAGTACTTCCCGGTCTACGACAACGCCGGCAAACTGCTGCCGAACTTTATCTTCGTGGCCAACATCGAGTCCAAAGATCCGCAGCAGATCATCTCCGGTAACGAGAAGGTGGTTCGTCCGCGTCTGGCCGATGCCGAGTTCTTCTTCAACACTGACCGTAAAAAACGTCTGGAAGATAACCTGCCGCGTCTGGAAACCGTGCTGTTCCAGCAGCAGCTGGGCACCCTGCGCGACAAGACCGATCGCATTCAGGCGCTGGCGGGCTGGATTGCCGAACAGATTGGCGCTGACGTGAACCACGCAACCCGTGCGGGCCTGCTGTCCAAGTGCGATCTGATGACCAACATGGTCTTCGAGTTCACCGACACCCAGGGCGTGATGGGGATGCACTACGCGCGCCATGACGGCGAAGCGGAAGACGTGGCCGTGGCGCTGAACGAGCAGTATCAGCCGCGATTTGCCGGCGACGCGCTGCCGTCTAACCCGGTGGCCTGCGCGGTAGCGATTGCCGATAAGATGGACACCCTGGCGGGTATCTTTGGTATCGGTCAGCATCCGAAAGGCGATAAAGACCCGTTTGCGCTGCGTCGCGCCGCGCTGGGCGTGCTGCGTATCATCGTTGAGAAGAACCTAAATCTCGATCTGCAAACGCTGACCGAAGAAGCGGTGCGTCTGTACGGTGAGAAGCTGACCAACGCCAACGTGGTTGATGACGTGATCGACTTTATGCTGGGCCGCTTCCGCGCCTGGTATCAGGACGAAGGCTACGGTGTCGACACGATCCAGGCGGTACTGGCGCGTCGTCCAACCCGCCCGGCGGATTTCGATGCGCGTATGAAGGCGGTATCGCACTTCCGTACTCTGGAAGAGTCCTCCGCGCTGGCGGCGGCAAACAAACGTGTCTCCAACATCCTCGCGAAATCCGATGAGACGCTGAACGACATCGTTCACGCTTCGGTGCTGAAAGAAGCGGCGGAAATTAAGCTGGCGGGTAATCTGGTGGTGCTGCGCGACAAGCTGCAGCCGTATTTCGCCGCAGGCCGTTATCAGGATGCGCTGATTGAACTGGCCGCGCTGCGCGAGCCGGTGGATGAGTTCTTCGAGAACGTGATGGTTAACGCTGAAGACAAAGATGTTCGCATCAACCGTCTGACGCTGCTGTCCAAACTGCGTGAACTGTTCCTGCAGGTAGCGGATATTTCTCTGCTGCAGTAAGCGTATCGGTAATAATAAAAAACCTGCCTCAGGGCAGGTTTTTTTATACGTAAAATATAAGTAGCTGAACCGCTAATAATTCTGTCATTGATAACTTTATTATTTTCATTCATCGATAAGAAATATTTTAGGAATATATAAACATAATTCAGCCAGGTATTTACGCTAGAATGGCGGCGGGTGCTTGAGACTGTGTGTCTCAGGTATTCAGCGGGAGACACACAGAGAAAAGCCCCACCTGATAGTAATCAAAGTGAGGCTCCCCTATGCATCAACACCATAAGAGTAGCCTCTTACTTGTTGAAAATCAACACTGGAGGCGAGGAATGCCGCAAAAGTATCTGTTGTTTGGCTTAGTAGTGATTTGCTTCACTATTTTATTATTGACCTGGATGGTTCGTGATTCGCTATGTGAATTACAGCTCAGGCAGGGAAATATTGAGCTGGTGGCATTCTTAGCCTGTGATATTAAACAGTAAGAGCATCTGGTGGGGATCTATCCCCACCATGCTTGCGGTGTCAGGCATTCTCAATGCACCCTTTTATTGTTCACTAAATAAATTATTTGCCTCCTGGTATCAGGAGGCCTTTTTATTTTTACACGATCGTTGAATAAAACAGGCTTGCAACGCATAGCGGAGTGTGGCTATCCTATGTCCCGACGAATCCCTCGTCTCACCGGAGCGCGCCCCACAAATGAACAAACACGACTGATGAATTTCACGCCTTACCTCGCAGACGTTGCGGGTAGGGGAGTATTGATTTCATTCAGGAGTGCTTATGGCTCATTGCGCCCAATCCCCTTCTTTTATTTTGCATCAGGTCACCTGTCAGTTTGCGACGGGACAGACCCTGTTTGGTCCGCTGAATTTATCGCTGGAACCGTCCCTTTGCGGCCTGGTCGGCCGGAACGGCGTCGGCAAGACGCGTCTGCTACGCCTGTTAGCGGGCCTGGATTCTCCTGCCGGCGGCCATATCGAGCGCGCCGCCGCCGTTGCCTGGGTAGCGCAGCAGCCGGCGCTCACGCCGGAGACCACCCTCGCAACGCTGCTGGGCTATGCGTCGGTTTTTGCCGCCTTGTCTCGCCTTGAACAGGGTCAAGGGCTGGCCGACGATTTCGATCTGTTAGATGGTCACTGGGATCTCACCGATCGCCTGAGTTTAGCTTTCCGGGAAGCCGATCTCCCGCCGTTCTCTGCCGATCGCCCCGCATTTTCACTCAGCGGCGGCGAGCGGATGAAGGCTCTGCTGTGTGGCGCCTTCGTCTCGGGCGCCGATTATCTGCTGCTGGATGAGCCCACCAACCATCTGGACCGCCAGGGGCGGGAATGGCTCTATCACCAGCTGGAAAGCTGGCAGGGTGGGGCTCTGATCGCCAGCCACGACCGCGAACTGCTGACGCGTATGCCGAAGATCATTGAGCTGACGCCGACGGCGCTACGCAGCTACGGCGGCAACTATGATGAATATCAGCGCCAGCGTATGGCGGAGCAGCAGGCTGCGCGCGCGGCGCTGGAGCATGCCGTGACCGAGCGACGACGCACCCGCGCGCGAATGCAAAAGGAGCATGACGCCGCCCAGCGGCGCTCGGCTCAGACGCTGCGTACCGTTGATACACTGAATATCGCCTCCTTCGAACGCGTGAAGTACAAAGGCGCGGCAAAAGAGCGCCCGGGAACGCTGCGCCGTCAGCATCGTGAACAGAACAGTAGCCTGAATGCCACCGTGCAGCAGGCGCGGGAGCGGGTCGAGGAAGAGTCCCCGGTGATGTTTACCCTGCCGGGTAGCGAAGTGGCCGCCGGTAAGCAGGTGCTGGTGGTGGAAGCATTGCAGCTCGCCCATTCACCCGCTGCACCGCTGGACTGGCGCGTGGATGGTCCGATGCGCATTGCGCTTAAGGGGCCGAATGGCTGTGGCAAAACGACTTTGCTGAAAACGCTGTTGGGGCTGGAGCAGGCCGCGTCAGGCGATGTCCGGCTTTCGGTGAGCGCCGCTTACCTCGATCAACATCTGACGCAGCTGGATTTATCCCTGTCGGTAATGGCGCACCTGAGCCTGGACGATACCCCGCTGGATGAGGGCCTCCTGCGCACCCGCCTGGCGCAGCTCCAGCTGGGCGCGGATAAGGTCACTCTGCCGCTGACGGCGCTCAGCGGCGGCGAACGTCTGAAAGCGGCTTTGGCGTGTGTGCTCTGGCGACGCGAGCCTGCCCAGTTGCTATTGCTGGATGAGCCGACCAACCATCTCGATTTAGCATCGACGCAGGCTATTGAAAGCGCGCTGACGGCGTTTCCCGGCGCGATGGTAGTGGTGTCGCATGATGAGGCATTTTTACAAGGTCTGAGGCTGACCCATAGTCTGGCATGGCGGGATACGGGTTGGCATTTTTCCCTGCTCTGAATGCCCAGTAGCCGCCATCGTATGCTGGCGGCTACTGGCGACAGATAAAAAAATCCCCGCCATCAGGCAGGGATTCTCGATTCTTAGCGGCTTGAACTTACAGAGAAGTTACGTTGCCAGCTGCCGGGCCTTTAGCGCCGCTTTCGATGGTGAAGGATACTTTCTGACCTTCGTCCAGGGATTTGTAGCCATCGTTCTGGATAGCAGAGAAGTGTACGAACACGTCTTTAGAGCCATCGTCAGGAGTGATGAAGCCGAAGCCTTTGTCAGCGTTGAACCATTTTACGATACCAGTCATTTTACCGGACATAGTGAATTACCTTTAAAAAAATAAGTGAGCCTTGCGGCGTAGCGGTCTGGACTACAGATTTAAAGCGATAAAGGGAAAGTTCACTACGGGGGTATCTTTGGATAACCTTAGAAGGACTGCTCTATTCGACTGCTCTGTGGTCTGTACATCAAACCTGCGAGCATTAACGCACGTTCAGCACCTGATAGCAAACTTTTTTTTACGGTGCAGCGGCAAAAGCTCCCTTACTGGCCCTTGCCGCTGCGCGCGAGATTAATCGAGTAACTGTCGTGAAAGCTGTGGATTGGCCTGAATCAGGCGCATCAATTTCAGCTCGGTGGGAGACGGTCTGACCCGTCTCGACTCCCACTCTCTTACCATGGCGACGCTCACACCCATGACGTTGGCAAAGTCGTCAATCTTAAGTCCAGTGCCTTTACGCAGCTGTTCAAATTCACTAAATACAGTGGACTTACGGGGTGAGGTAAGTTTCTGATTATCATCCTTAAAAACGATGTGTTCCAGGCTGCTCAGCAGTTCAAACACGGGATCTTTATATTCCATTGAGAACTCCTTTTATCACACAGCGGAAAAGATTTTTCTATAGCTCATTAAGAATAGTCAGAAAATGGCGCAAGGGATGGTAACGTCGGTGATTATTTGCCAACAGGCTTTCGAATCAGCCCGGACAGCCAAACGGCAGCGCCGCCTAAGAGAATGATTATTAACGCGATGAGGTGGCTTCGAAAATTTTTGTAAACGGATAAGAAAAAAGCGGCAAAGCCGGCGCGGGGCGCCGGCTTAAAAGATCAGGCTTTCTGCAGGCCGCTCGCCTTTTCTGTCACCGCCGGCGCGGATTTACTGACCCGGTATTTGATCAACAGCGCGATGGCGGACAGGAACGCCGGGATGGCCAGCAGGGTGAAAATGGTTTCAAACGAGAGCTGGGCCTGCATCAGGAAGGCGCCGCTGAACGCGCCAAGGATCCCGCCGAAGCGGCCGATACCCAGCATCCAGGCGACGCCGGTGGCGCGCCCCTGCGTCGGATAGAAGCCAGCCGCCAGCGCCGGCATCGACGACTGCGCGCCGTTCATAATGCTGCCGGCGATAAAGACCATCACTCCCATTAGCGCCAGGCTGCTGGTGGAGAACCCCACCAGGCAGACAAAAACGCCGGTCAGCAGCCAGCCAACGGCCACCACCTTATTGGGGTTGATCTTGTCCATCAGCGCGCCGAGGATCAGCACGCCAATTCCGCCGCCCAGCGGGAACAGGGCGGTGATGATGGAGGCCTGGCTCATTGAGGCGCCGGTTTCGCGGATCAGCAGCGGCAGCCAGCTGGTCAGGAGGTAGAAAATCAGCAGGCCCATAAAGTAGGTCAGGCACAGCATCACGGTACCCACGGCGTAGCGAGGGGAGAAAATGACGCCGATCGCGGATTTCTCTTTCACCTGGCCTGCTTCGCGCAGCTCAAAGTCGACTGCATTCGGTAACGGCGCGATGCGTTTCAGGATTGCAGCAATGCGCTGCGCCGGCTGCTGCTTCACCACCAGATAGCGGGCAGACTCCGGCAGCAGAAATATCAATGCCACTGCCAGCAGGAGGGGCATCACGCCGCCCAGCACCAGCACACTCTGCCAGCCATAGTGCGGGATCATCCAGGCGGATAAAAAGCCGCCCAGCGATGATCCCATCGGAAAGCCGACGAACATCAGGTTCACCAGCAGCGCCCGACGGCGCTCCGGCGCATATTCGCTCATTAGCGTCGCGGCATTCGGCATCGCTGCGCCAAGGCCCAGACCGGTCAGAAAGCGCAGCAGCGTCAGCTGGTTAAGACTGGTGGCGAAGGCGGTAAGCAGGCTAAATCCACCGAACACCACGATCGACATAATCAGCACTTTTTTGCGCCCGATGCGGTCGGCCAGCGGTCCTGCGGTTAAAGCACCGACCGCCAGGCCCACCAGCGCGGCGCTCATCACCGGGCCGAGGGCTGATTTTTCCACGCCCCATTCCTGGACCAGATCAGAGGCGATGAACCCGATGATCGCGGTGTCGAACCCGTCCATCGCGACGGTGATAAAGCAGAGCGCGAGGATCATCCACTGGTAGCGGGTGAAGGGGTGCTCGTTGATAAAGGCCTGAATGTCGATGGTTGTCTTAGTCATACGGCTTTCCTGGCAGGCTGAGCGAAGGACAGAGGTTTATTATTATCGTCGCCTTCGCGTCGTTGAGTTTGATTTGTGCGATAATCGAACGTATCGCCGTTAATCGCTCATTCATCAAATCATTGAAGTGCGAGGCAGGCAATCCAGACGCGTGCCAAAGCGTGCGATTATCGTCCGCTTTAAGGCGCAGTGTCGGGTTGTGGCTTTTTATTTATATTAATATCAATGATTTATGAAATGCTGGCCCGCCTGATCTTAAGAGCATATTTGTGATGCGCATAACAGACGTTCTACACCGCGACGATGGCGTGCAAAATGGTGTTTTTCCTGCGTAAGATTAGCAGTAAAGGGTATCCTGCGAGGCCGAGCTGGACTATCCTTGTCAGCGTCTGGCACGTGTGTGTCGTTGTGCGCTTTTTTTGGCTGAAAGGAGTAAAAAAATGGCGACAGGAAAGTCCTGCTCTCGCTGGTTTGCGGCTATGGCGGCCTTATTGATGGTGGTTAGCCTGAGTGGGTGTTTTGATAAAGAGGGCGATCAGCGCAAAGCGTTTATCGACTTCCTGCAGAATACGGCGATGCGTAGCGGTGAACGTCTGCCGACGCTGACCGCCGATCAGAAAAAACAGTTTGGGCCTTTTGTTTCTGACTACGCGGTGATTTACGGTTACTCGCAGCAGGTAAGCCAGGCGATGGACGCCGGTCTGCGCCCGGTAGTGGACAGCGTCAATGCGATCCGCGTTCCGCAGGATTATATGACCCAGCGTGAGCCGCTGCGTCAGGCGAACGGCGCGCTGGGCGTGCTCAGCCAGCAGCTGCAGAATGCGAAAATGCAGGCCGATGCCGCGCATGGCGCGCTGAAGCAGGCTGACGATCTCAAGCCGGTCTTCGATCAGGTTTACGCCAAGGTGGTGACCGCGCCAGCCGACGCGCTGCAGCCGCTGATCCCGGCCGCGCAGATCTTTACCCAGCAGCTGGTTCAGGTGGGGGACTTTGTCGCCCAGCAGGGGACGCAGGTGAGCTTTGTCGCCAACGGCATTCAATTCCCGACCTCCCAGCAGGCCAGTCAGTATAATGCGCTGATTGGGCCGCTGGCGGCGCAGCATCAGGCGTTTAATCAGGCATGGACGGCAGCGGTCAACGCTACCCGTTAATGCTTCATCTGGCTGACGTTGGCTGCGGCGAACGGGCAGGATGATGGACAGGATGCAAAAAGAACCCGGGGAGGGCGATTGCCGCCGCCACCCGGGTTTTTTTATGGCTTATTTAACCTGCGGATTGACGCAGTTTTTCTCAACGTTACCGTTCAGGGCATCGATCAGGTTGTCCACCGCGCAGGCCGCCATGTTGTAGCGCGTCTCATGGGTGGCAGAGCCGATATGCGGCAGCGCGACAACGTTCGGTAAGCTCAGCAGCGGTGAGTCTTTGGCCAGCGGTTCGTGCTCGAACACATCAAGACCGGCAGCGTGAATCTCACCGGCCTGCAGGGCGGCGATCAGCGCCTGCTCGTCCACTACCGGACCACGCCCGGCGTTAATGAAGATGGCAGAAGATTTCATTTTGGCAAACTGCGCCTGACCGAACAGATGATGAGTCTCTTCGCTCAGGGGCAGGATCAGGCAGACGAAATCGGCTTCCTGCAGCAGGGTATCGAGATCGCAATAGCGGGCGTTGAAGCGCTCTTCCGCCTGCGGATGCTGGCGGCGGGCGTTATACAGGATCGGCATGCCGAACCCGAAGTGGGCGCGCTGCGCCAGCGCCATACCGATGCGGCCCATGCCGACGATACCTAAGGTTTTATGGTGAACATCGGTGCCGAACCAGTCCGGGCCAATGCTCTTCGTCCACTCGCCCGCTTTGACGCGCTCCGCCACTTCCACCACCCGGCGCGCGGTGCTCAGCACCAGCGCCATGACCGTATCGGCGACGGTCTCGGTCAGTACGGTCGGGGTATGCATCAGCAGCACCCGGCGGGCGTTCAGCGCCTCGACGTCGAAGTTATCATAGCCAACAGAAACAGTGGAGGTCGCACGCAGCTTCGGCATTTTCTCCAGCAGCGCGGCGTCAACCTTTTCACTGGAGCCCAGGAGGCCTTCAGCCTGGGCAAAGGCCTCTGCGTGCTGCGAAACGGTCTCCGGCCGCAGGTTTTTCACCTGAGTGACGGAAAAGTGCTCCTCCAGACGCTGTAGCAGGTCGTCGGGAAGTGTTTTATAGAGAATGACAGACGGCTTCATGCGAATCTCCGTAGTGTGAGTCGTTCAGGCGTGATGAGCGCCAAGTGGAAGGTTTTGATTATTAGCAGGCTTAACAATCAAAGTCAGCCATACTGACGCGAAAAGCGCCACCCCCATGAATATATAGGAGGCTGCGGGGCTGCCGGTGGCACCGTTCAGGTAGCCGACAAACCACGAGCCGAAGAAGGAGCCCAGAGCACCCATACTGTTGATCAGCGCCATGGCCCCACCGGCGACGTTGCGCGGCAGCATTTCCGGAATAATGGCGAAGAAGGGGCCGTAAGGCGCATACATTGCCGCCCCGGCTATCACCAGCAGGGTGTAGGAGACCCAAAAGTGGTTAGCACCGACCGCCCAGGAGCCGATGAAGGCCAGCCCGCCAATCAGCAGCAGCGGCCAGACGAACAGTTTACGGTTCTGCAGTTTATCCGAGGCCCAGGAAACCACGATCATGGCGATAGTGGCCGCCAGGTACGGGACGGAAGAGAGCCAGCCCACTTCCACCATCCCCATATTCTCACCGCCGCTGCGGATAATCGACGGCAGCCACAGTACAAAGCCGTATACGCCGATACTCCAGGCAAAGTACTGGGCACAGAGCAGGATCACATTGCGGGAGCGGAAGGCCTCGCCATAGTTACGCACCGCTTTAATGCCCTGCTGTTCACGATCCAGTTGTTCCTGCAGCGCGGCTTTTTCACTCTCTGCCAGCCAGCCCACCTGTGATGGTTTGTCTTTTACCAACACCCACCAGCAGAAGGCCCAGATCACCGCCGGGATGCCTTCGAAGATGAACATTTCCCGCCAGCCAAAAGCCTGAATCAGATAGCCGGAGACCACCGACATCCACAGGACTGTCACCGGGTTACCGAGGATCAGGAAGGTGTTAGCGCGAGAGCGCTCTGATTTAGTGAACCAGTTGCTGATATAGATAAGCATCGCCGGCATCACCGCGGCTTCGACGACGCCGAGGATAAAGCGAATCGCCGCCAGCGCCGGGATATTATGCACAATACCGGTCAGCGAGGCGCAACCGCCCCACAGGATCAGGCAGATAAAGATCAGTTTGCGAACGCTGCGGCGCTCTGCATAGATAGCGCCGGGGATCTGGAAGAAGAAGTAGCCGAGGAAAAACAGGGCCCCCAGAAGGGAAGAGATCCCCTTGGTGATCCCCAAATCTTCGGTAATGCCAGCCGCGGAGGCGAAGCTGAAATTGGCACGATCGAGGTACGCCAGGCTGTACGTGATAAACACGATCGGCATGATGTACCACCAGCGTTTCGTTGCATTTGTTGAACTATTCATAGGCTTGCCTCTGTCAATGAGGTGACATACGTCCGCCGAAACGGACGCTGCTGTGCCGCGCTGCAGGTAGGGTACAGGACGGCTGTTATTGTTGCGTATAAACGTTATTCATCCAGCGCGTCGCGGGTGGGTAAACCTTCACTGTCGCCCTGGACCTGAATCGCCAGCGAACCGATTTTATTGCCGCGGTTCACCGCCTGAAGCAGGGTTTTGCCTTCCAGCAGGGCGCTGATCACCCCGACGGCAAAGCCGTCGCCGGCGCCGACGGTATCGACGACGTTATCGACTTTAATCGCATCAACCGTTCCCTGCTCGCCGCTGGCGCTCTTGAACCAGGCGCCGTCGCAACCCGTTTTAATGACTACCGCTTTGACGCCGCGGGAGAGATAGAAATCGGCAATTCCTTCCGGAGTCTGCTGGCCGGTAAGAATCACGCCCTCTTTTAAGCCTGGCAAAACCCAGTCAGCCTGGAAGGCGAGACGGTTGAGTTTCTCTACCATCTCGGCTTCGCTTTTCCACAGCACCGGGCGCAGATTGGGGTCAAAAGAGAGGGTTTTTCCCTCGGCTTTCATCACTCTTGCCGCGTGCTCCAGCAGCGCGTAAGAGCTTTCAGAGAGCGCAGCGGCCACACCGCTCAGGTGCAGATGGCGGGCGCTGGTAAAATAGTCTGCGCGGAAATCGTCCGGCGACAGGTGGCTGGCGGCAGAGCCTTTGCGGAAATACTCCACAATGGGATCGGTTCCATTCTCGACTTTCGATTTCATCTGAAAGCCGGTAGCGAAGCGGTTGTCGATGGCCACAGCGTGGCTATCGATCCCTTCTTTCGCCAGCGAATTGAGCACGAAGCGACCAAAGCTGTCGTTGCCGACGCGGCTCACCCAGCCGACCTTTAGCCCCAGGCGGGCGAGGCCGGTGGCGACGTTTAGCTCGGCCCCGGCAACGCGTTTCATGAAATGCTCCACCTCGGCCAGGTCGCCAGTCTCGGTGGCGACAAACATGGCCATGGCTTCGCCGATGGTGATGACATCTAAATTTTCCACGGCTTAATCCTCACGTAACAGGTTGACGTAGCGGCGGGTCACGGCCGTCAGGTCATGGCCAGTCAGCGGAAACTCGATCCCACGCGGCGCATCGGCGGGAAGATTATCGAGCAGGGCCAGCCAGCGTTCGGCAGCCTGATCCGGCGGTACCGCGCGGAATTTCTCATGATGAGGCTCCGCCGCTTTAACATGAATATAGCTGACCGCTGGCGCAAGATGGCGGGCCGCCTCTTCCGGCGAGTCGCCGACCCACAGCCAGTTGCCCATATCAAAGGTGAGGGTGATCGGCAGCTGATGGACCCGGCAGGCGGCTTTGAAGCGCTGCATCGGCGCCAGCTGGCCGCAGTCGGTCTGGTCATTCTCTACCACCAGCGCCATGCCGCTGTCGCTGAGGATCGCGCGCAGGGTGTCCAGCTGTTGATTGTGAAGGAAATGGCCGAGAGAGAGTTTCAGCCACAGAGCATTCAGGGTCTGTGCTTCCGCGAGCAGCGACGGGAGTTGCGGGTTAAGCTCGCCGTTGTCGCTGAACAGCGCCTGTGGCGCGGAGTAACAGACCAGCAGGCCGTGGCGCTCAATGGTGGCCGCCAGCGCTGGCAGGGCATTGAGCTCGTGCGCGCTGAACAGTTCGCGGCGGATTTCGACGCCGTCCGCGCCGGCGTCGGCGATAAACGGCAGGACGGCGGCCTGCCCGCCTAAGGATTTAACATGGTCGTTACCATATGCAGCGGTAACGACAATAATTTTTCTGGCCATCGCGCTCTTACTCCCGGCGTTTGTTGCTTAATCTCCTTATTACGCTAGATGGTATCGGTTCCATAAGAAAGGGCGAGATGTTTAATTTATGATCGGCATCACGAAGGAGCGTTAACGGGAGGTTGATCCGCGGACGATAAGCTCGCCGGAAAATACCCGCTCGCGGATAGGATCGTTAGTGCCGGCAATGCGCCGAATCACCTGTTCCACCGCCGCGTAGCCGATCTGCCACGTCGGTTGTTTGAGGGTAGTAATACCGACGCCGGCCAGCTCCGCCCACTCCAGTTCGTCGAAGCCCAGCAGGCCGATATCGCTGCCCCAGATCAGGCCGACGCGCTTTAGGGCGCGGGCCACCTGCAGCGTCAGTGCGCCGTTAGCGGAGATCACCGCTTTGCGCATCCCGCGGTGGCGGGCATGGAACTGGCGCAGGACATTATCCAGCATCGCGCCGTCGTTGAGCTGCACCTCGGCGTTTTCGGCCACCACGCCGTGATGGCGGGCGAGCGTGGCGCGGAAAGCGCTCAGGCGCTCGCGGCGGGTATTCACCGAGCCCAGCGGTTCGCTGAGAAACAGGATGGCCTCAAAACCTTTTTCCACCAGGTGTTCGGTGGCGGTGGTGGCCGCCTGGGCGTTATCAAGCCCGACCACATCGCAGGCGAAATCGGGGATTTTACGGTCAATCAGCACCATCGGCAGGGCCGACTGCTGCAGGCGATTCAGGCCATCCTCCCGCATGCCGACCGCGTTGACGACAATACCCTCCACCTGGTAGCTGCGCAGCAGGTCCAGGTAGTGCAGCTCCTGATCCAGCTCGTTATTGGTGTTACATACCAGCAGGGTGAAGCCTTTTTCCCGGCAGGCCGCTTCAATGCCGCTCATGACATTGACCGAGTAGGGATTGGTGATATCGGCGATGATCAGGCCAATAAGTCGGGTTCGGCCGTGCTTGAGACCGCGGGCCATCAGGCTGGGGCGATAGTCGAGTTCGGCAATGGCTTTTTCAATACGAGATAACAGGTCGTCGGAAAGCAGATGCTTTTCGCCGTTAAGATAACGTGAAATGCTGGTTTTGCCGGTCTTTGCGGCTTTCGCCACATCGCTAATGGTTGCACGCGCCGCTTTCGCCATGGTGGCTTCCTTTGCTGAAAATCTGCCAACACCTTAGCGCGAAAAACAGCGATATCAAGCATTTTGCCCGGCAGAGGCGCTGCCGGGCGATATGAAGATGCGCTTACTGCAGCGGGCTGAGGGTGATTTCCACGCGACGGTTCTGCGCTTTGCCTTCCGCCGTGCTGTTGCTGGCGATCGGATTCGCCGGGCCCATGCCGGTGGTGCGAATGCGGTTGGCCGCCACGCCCTGGGTGATCAGCGCGCTGGCGACGCTGTCCGCACGCTGCTGCGACAGACGCATGTTCAGATCCTTGCTGCCGGTGCTATCGGTGTAGCCGACGACGTTAACGGCGGTTTTTTCATACTCCTTCAGCACCATGGCCACGCCGGTCAGGGTGTTGGCGCCGGCCGGCTTCAGGTTGGCGCTGTTGCTGTCGAAGGTGACGTTATTCGGCATGTTCAGCACGATGTTGTCGCCATTTCGCGTCACGCTGACCCCGGTTCCCTGCATTTTTTCCCGCAGCTTCGCTTCCTGCACGTCCATGTAGTAACCGATGCCGCCGCCGAGCGCCGCGCCGGCCGCTGCGCCAATCAGCGCGCCTTTGCCGCGATCGTGTTTGGAAGAGGAAAGCGCGCCGACGCCTGCACCCACTAAAGAGCCAATGCCTGCGCCAATACCGGATTTACCCGCTTCACGCTCACCGGTATAGGGGTTGGTGGTGCAGCCAGAAATCGCCAGGGTGCCGCTGACCAGCGCCGCAATCATAAGTACGCGTTTTTTCATTTAATGTCCTTAATCCTTTTTATTCTTTGTCACAGCGAACGTGACGGTTGATTATGACGCGCGATTACGGAGAAAATTCCCCGGATACCATCTCATTTTGTAAATAACATTGAACGGTGCCCATCACGCCGTCATCACACCTGCATTCGCTGACCAGGAGCCGCCCTTGCCAACCTCATCTGCAACTAAAACCATCTTAACCGCCGCCCACTGGGGGCCGATGCTGGTGGAAACGGACGGAGAAAACGTCCTCTCTTCCCGCGGCGCGTTGGCGACACCGTTTGCCAATTCGCTGCAAACGGCAGTACGCGATCAGGTGCACAGCAAAACCCGCGTGCGCTACCCGATGGTGCGCAAAGGCTTTCTCGCCTCCCCGGACCAACCCCAGGGGATCCGCGGCCAGGATGAATTTGTGCGGGTGAGCTGGGATCAGGCGCTGGATTTAATTGATGCCCAGCACCGCCGCATTCGTGACAGCTACGGTCCGGCTTCCATTTTTGCCGGTTCCTACGGCTGGCGCTCTAACGGCGTATTGCATAAGGCGGCGACGCTGCTGCAGCGCTATATGAGCCTGGCGGGCGGCTATACTGGCCATCTTGGCGATTATTCCACCGGCGCGGCGCAGGCGATCATGCCCTACGTCGTGGGCGGCAATGAGGTATATCAGCAGCAGACCAGCTGGCCGCTGGTGCTCGAGCATAGCGAGGTGGTGGTGCTGTGGAGCGCCAATCCGCTGAACACGCTGAAAATTGCCTGGAACGCCTCCGATGAGCAGGGGATCCCGTGGTTTGACCGGTTGCGTCAGAGCGGCAAGCGTCTGATCTGCATCGATCCCATGCGATCGGAAACCGTCGATTTCTTTGGCGACGCGATGGAGTGGATCGCCCCACATATGGGCACCGACGTCGCGCTGATGCTGGGGATCGCCCATACGCTGGTGGAAAATGGCTGGCAGGATGATGCGTTTCTTACCCGCTGCACCAGCGGCTACGACATCTTTGCCCGCTATCTGACCGGTGAAAGCGACGGCGTAGCGAAAACCGCCGACTGGGCAGCGGCAATCTGTGGCGTTGAAGCAGATAAGATCCGTGAACTGGCGAAACTTTTCCACGAAAATACCACTATGCTGATGGCCGGCTGGGGTATGCAGCGTCAGCAGTATGGCGAGCAGAAACACTGGATGCTGGTCACCCTGGCCGCCATGCTGGGTCAGATTGGCACCCCCGGTGGCGGGTTTGGTCTTTCCTACCATTTCGCCAACGGCGGTAACCCAACGCGCCGCGCGGCGGTGCTGGGCTCGATGCAGGGGAGCGTGGCGGGCGGTGTGGATGCCGTGGAGAAGATCCCGGTCGCGCGGATCGTCGAGGCGCTGGAAAATCCGGGGGCGGAGTATCAGCACAACGGCATGGCGCGCCGCTTCCCCGATATTCGCTTTATCTGGTGGGCCGGCGGCGCCAACTTTACCCATCATCAGGACACCAACCGGCTGATTCAGGCGTGGCAGAAACCAGAGCTCATCGTCATTTCCGAATGCTTCTGGACCGCCGCCGCGCGCCATGCCGATATCGTCCTGCCGGCGACCACCTCGTTTGAGCGCAACGATCTGACCATGACCGGGGACTACAGTAATCAGCATCTGGTGCCGATGAAGCAGGTGGTTGCCCCGCGAGATGAAGCGCGCGACGATTTCGCGGTCTTTGCCGACCTCAGCGAACGCTGGGAAACGGGGGGCCGCGAACGCTTCACCGAAGGGAAGAGTGATTTGCAGTGGCTGGAGACCTTCTATCAGATGGCCTCCCGGCGCGGCGCCCAGCAGCAGGTGACGCTGCCGCCGTTTGCCGAATTCTGGCAGGCTAATCAGCTGATTGAGATGCCGGAGGAGCCGGAGAATGCCCGTTTTGCGCGTTTCGCGGCCTTCCGCGCCGATCCCCAGGCTAACCCACTGAAAACGGCGAGCGGTAAAATAGAGATCTACTCGCCGGCCATCGCCGCTTTTGGCTACGCTGACTGCCCGCCGCACCCGATGTGGCTGGAGCCCGACGAGTGGCACGGCAACGCTGAAGACGGGCAGCTGCAGCTGCTGTCAGCCCATCCGGCCCACCGTCTGCATAGTCAACTGAATCATACCGCGCTGCGCGAACGCTATGCCGTCGCCGGGCGCGAACCGTTGACTATTCATCCGCAGGATGCGCAGGCGCGCGGGATTGTCGATGGCGATCTGGTGCGGGTATGGAACGCCCGCGGTCAGGTGCTGGCCGGCGCCGTGGTGACGGAGGGGATCCGCCCGGGGGTGATTTGCCTGCATGAAGGGGCGTGGCCCGACCTGGATCCGCAGGTGGGCATCTGCAAAAACGGGGCGGTGAACGTCTTAACCAAAGATATCCCGACATCCCGGCTCGGCAACGGCTGTGCCGGGAACACCGCCCTGGCGTGGCTGGAGAAATATACCGGCCCGGCGCTGCCGCTTACAGCTTTTGAACCGCCGGCCAGCGCATAATCCACGTCGGGTGCTGAGTGTCGTCCTGCCATGCGCAGTCTTCAATCCGGAAGCCCTGCGCATGGTAGAAGCTGACCGCCGATTCGTTCTTCTGGTAAACCTCGAGGCTCAGCCAGGCGTAATGCTGTTTGACTTCATCCAGCAGCGCCCGGCCAATGCCCTGGCGGATGGCGTCCGGCGCGACAAACAGCGCGCCGACGAAGCGGGAGTCCAGCACGCTAACAAAGCCTTTTAATTCACCGTCTTGCTCCCAGACCCAGGTGCTGGCGGCGGGAAGATAGACATCCCTTACCACCGCGAGGCTGTCGCGCCAGTAGCTTTCGCTGATAAAAGGATGGGCATGAATCGTGCTTTCCAGCCACAGGGCCAGCAGCGGCGCGGTATCTTCAGTGTCCCACTTGCGGATCATCCTGACCTCCAGGGTGACAGAAGCAGCCGGTGACATGGTCGTTGACCAGCCCACAAGCCTGCATAAAGGAGTAACAGATTGTCGAGCCGACAAACTTAAAGCCGCGTTTTTTCAATGCTTTTGACAGCGCATCGGAGGCCGGCGTCGTGGTGGGGATTTCCGCCAGCGTCGCGGCGCGGGTCACCTGCGGCGCATTGTCGACGAAAGACCAGACAAAATCAGTGAACGACTCGCCATTTTCTTCCATCGCCAGATACGCCCGGGCGTTGCCGATAATGGCCTGAATTTTTCCCCGATGACGGATAATCCCGGCATTCTGCAGCAACTGCTCAACATCGTCTTCCCCCATTGCCGCCACGCGCACCGGATCGAACTGGTGAAAGGCCTGGCGGTAGTTCTGCCGTTTCTTTAACACCGTGATCCACGACAAACCGGCCTGCTGGCCCTCAAGGCAGATCATTTCAAACAATCGCCGGGATTCTCTTTGCGCGACGCCCCATTCGGTATCGTGATATTCAATATATAACGGATCCTGACTCACCCATCCGCAACGCTGCATA
>ERZ506542.104-NODE-104-length-18338-cov-4.59897_pt1 | contig 18338 bp, 18 predicted proteins | sample MGYA00512769_ERZ506542 | MGnify/ENA metagenome assembly ERZ506542
GCTCTTCCGATCTGCCAACGCCTCGCTGCAGTGGCTTACGGATCATGAGACGCTCTTTCCCCATCTGGTGAACCAGCTGGCGGACAACGGGACGCTTGCCGTGCAAATGCCCGATAACTGGCAGGAACCCTCCCATACCCTGATGCGTCAGGTTGCCAGCGAAATGGGGTTGCCGGACCGCGGCCGCCAGCCCTTACTCCCGCCGGATGCCTGGTACGATATGCTGACCCGCCAGGGTTGTGAAGTTGATATCTGGCGCACCACCTATTTCCATCCTCTCGCTTCTCATCAGGCGATTGTCGACTGGCTGCAGGGTACCGGGTTACGCCCCTATCTGGCAGGCCTGGACGAGCAAGCCAGACGCGCCTTTCTGACACGTTATCTCGAATTGCTGGCCGCACACTATCCGTTACAGTGTAACGGAAAGGTGCTCCTGCGGTTCCCACGGCTGTTTATCGTGGCGCGAAAGATCGCCGCCTGACCGTTGCCCTGGGTGTGTAGAAAAACCTGGCGATGAACGGTGTAAAGGATCTGCTATACCATCCTGATTTTCAGGATTGATAATCCTGAATGTTGCGATATTCAATATGTTAGTCAGCGTGCGACAGTGATGACTCCTTCAACCTGCAAAGAGAATCATTATGAGTACTCCTCCTGTCGATCGCCGAACGCTGGCTGCTATCGCGCCAAAGCTAGCCGAGCTGACCGAAACGGTGTTGTTTGGTGATATCTGGGCACGCAGCGAGCTGTCGCCCCGCGAACGCAGCCTGATTACGCTATCCACCCTGACGGCGCTGGGCAAAACTGAACAGCTGCCGTGGCACATCGCGCTCGGCTATCAAAATGGCCTGAGCCGGGAAGAAATTGTCGAATTATTTACCCATCTGGCGTTCTATGCCGGTTGGCCGGCGGCAGCCAGCGCACTAACCTGCCTGAACGCACAGGAGGCGCCATGCCCCTGACCCGAATTTCACTTGGTACCGCCTGGCGTCCCGCGGAGTGTGCTCAGCTGTCGGCGCTCTTTCATGAGTGTCTGGTGGCGGAGTTTGACGTGCCGTCAGCAGATAAATTTCAGTTTATCGAACAGACCGCTGACGAACAGCGTATTTTTGACCCGCACTACCTCAGCGCCGGACGCAGCGCCCGCTTCGTGCTGTTTCATATATTTGCCGGAAAACCGCGCAGCCGGGCGCAGAAACAGAGTCTTTATCGTCGGCTTTGTGCGCGATTAAGCAATGAGATGGCGGTCAGCCCGCAGGACGTGATGGTGGTTGTCCAGTTTAACCAACTGGAGGACTGGAGTTTTAGTGCAGGGAAGATGGCGGGTGAATGAGACAGGCGGCGCCGCAAAAGGCGCCGCGTTTCAGCACTATATCATTTGCTACCAGGCGAGATGATGCACCAGCGAGAGATCCCAGGCCGTAGCCAATAGCGAAAGAAACATAATCAGATTGACCACTGTTTCCAGACGTTTTTCCATCGTTGCTTCTCCTGAGCCTGTTTCCCCTGTTATAGCGGGAAAAGCTTAACAACCTCTTACCGCTTCAGGACGTAAGCGTGATCCTGTAGCGTACGTAATCGTCAGCCGGGGTAAACTCATCATACAGATGACGGGCGGGATTATCACGACGCGTATGCCAGTACAGGCGCGACCAGCCTTTGTCCGTCCCTTCGCTTTGTAGTGCCTTAATCATGGTTCTGGCGATGCCTTGTCCCCGGAAAACGGGATCGACGAACAAATCTTCAAGATAACAGATCGGTGCGGTGACCCAGGTTCCCTCGTGAAGAACGCAGATAGCAAACCCTACTACCGCATCATCTACCACCGCGACCCTTCCCAATACAGGCGAGTTAACATCCAGCATCCGCTGCCAGGTGTATTCGGTCACCTCTTCCGGCTGCGGGCTGCCGTAGAAACGGGTATAGCCTTCCCAAAGCTGAAGCCACCCGGCTTTGTCGTGCGGCCGTATTTCCCGGATATCGATGACCATGCGAGTTTCCTTACAGATGAATGAATTAGCCTGCGAACATTGGCAGGAAATATGTGTTCAGGCCATTATTTTCCTGCGCTGATATTTGTTCAAGCGACTTAACGGCAATTCTCCCCTTAGGAAGCGCGATATGGCACTAAAAAGCCCTTTGTAGAGGAGTTACCGACCGGCGGTAACGGGTTAATATAAAAGTATGTTGTAACTAAAGAAGATCCTGCAAAACCCGGCCGCAGCCGGGTGTATAGATGGACTATCAGCACAGAGGTTTGACGGCGTCGCGCATACCGTGGGTCAGGATAGCGTCAAGATCGGCGGTGACGTGTTCCACCAGACCTGGGATCTGGCTCAGATCCTGCTGCCAGTGATCCGCCACGCTGAGCACGGTGGTGACCAGCTCGCGGGTACTCATCTGGCCATCGCGATGGCGGGTCCACAGCGTTTGATAGCGCGTCATCCAGTCGGCATCATCTTGTACCGGATAGCTTTCACCCTGCAGCTCTCCCCGATAAAAGGCGATCAGCGCCGCCAGGGCAAACGTCAGGCGCGGCGGCAGTGTGCCATGCGCTTTCTGCCCTGCCAGCAGTTGCGGCAGAATACGGGTGCGGTACTTGGTCATGCCGTTGAGGGCGATAGAGAGCAACTGATGTTTAATATAGGGATTACGGAAGCGCCCGGTCACGGCACTGGCGAAGGATGCCAGCTCATCGCGCGGCAGATCCAGCACCGGAATAATCTCCTCATAAATCGCCTTTTCGACAAACGCGCAAATCTCCGCATCGTTCATCGCCTCACCGACAGTGTCGATCCCGGCCTGGAAGGCCACCGGCACCAGGGCGGTGTGCGCCCCGTTAAGGATCGCCACTTTGCGTTCCTTATACGGCTTGATATCGTCCACGATGCGCACATTGAGCGCCAGTTTATCGAGACGCAGCTCGCTGGCCAGCGAAGCAGGCCCCTGGATTACAAACAGATAGAAATGCTCGGCGGTATCAAGGAAGGCATCTTTATAGCCGGTCTGTGCCTCGATAGCCGCCACTTCATCGCGCGGGTACCCGGTCACTATGCGATCCACCAGCGTCGAACAGAAGGTGTTCGCGGAGGTCAGCCAGGTGATAAATGCCTGTGGCAGTTCCCATTCGGTGGCATAGCGCAGAACCAGCGCCTGCAGCGCCTCGCCGTTATAATCGATCAGCTCGCAGGGAATAATCACCCATCCCTTGTCGGCCGCACCGGCGAAATGCTGGTAACGCTCAAACAGAAGGCGGGTCAGTTTCGCCGGATAACTGACCGGCGGCGCGTCGTCAAAACGATCCCCGGCATGGTAGCTGATGCCCGCCTCGGTGGTGTTGGAGAAGACAAACCGCATCTCCGGGTTATGCGCCAGGCGTAGAAAAGCGTCGAAGTCTGCGTAAGCGCTGATCTCCCGGTTGACCGAGCGGATCAGACGCGCATCGCTGACCGCTTCGCCCTTCTCGTTCAGACCGCGAATAATGGTGGTGTAAAGGCCGTCCTGGGTGTTCAGCGACGGCGGAAAATCTGTGGCGATAGGCCGCACGACCACGATGCCCGCATTAAGGTCGGTATGCTCGTTGAGCAGATCAATCTGCCAGTCAACGAATGCGCGCAGGAAGTTACCTTCTCCAAACTGAATGATACGGTCAGGGTACTGCGCGCCGGGGAAATCACGACGGTTTAAAGTTTTCACAATGGGTTCCCTCTAATAGTAGTCATACAACCTGAGTAATTGGTCCAATAAGTTATCAGGTTTTGCTACCAGTGAAACCCTGTTTTGATCAAAGCAATCTGCAAAAGTGGCCGTCAGGGCAGAAACTTATAAAATAGTGAGGTGGCGGTCATCTCGCCGTCAGGCATCAAAGCATAGCGCGGAATTTCCCCTGCTTTTTCCCAGCCGCAGCGGACGTAGAACTGTTCTGCCCCGCTGCCGGTCGCCGTGTCCAGCACCAGCACCGTCTTCCCTTCGTGCCGGGCAATACGCTCCAGCTCGCTCATCAACGCCTGGGCAATTCCCTGTCGGCGGACATTTTGGTGAACCAATAATTTGGCGACATCCGCTCGATGGGGCTGGTTTTCCGGTTGGCTGGTGATAAGTTGCACTGTGCCGACGGGACATTCATCAGCGTCAAGGGCGGCCAGCACGATGCGCTCCCCGGCTGCCACGCTGTCGGCCGTGCGTTGCCAGAACGTTATCGCCGTTTGCGGCGCGAAAGGCAGCATAAAGCTCACCGAGGCACCGCCGTTGACGCAGCTTGCCAGGATCTCGCTTAGTGCCGGGAGGTGATGGAGAATATCGTCACGCGAGAGCGTGCGCAGTGAAAAGGATGTGGTCATAAAAGCTCCCTGTTATCGACCACATCACTATGTTTTTAACCAATAATTAACACAAGCAGAATGCGTATAGGATTTTCTTATGGCGCGCTTTCCGTCAGTGCTGGCATACAGATACGGTTGCGACCGGTCTGTTTGGCTTTCACCATCTCGTCGTCCGCCGCCAGCAGCAACTGATTAAACAGCTCGGTGATGCGGGTATGCCCCACCTCGCGCGTCTCCAGTCCCATACTGATGGTCAAGTGGATCGGATTCTGGCCCAGACCGAAAGGCTGCGTTTCCACTCCTTGACGGATCTTCTCCGCCAGTAAATAGCCCTGCTGGGTGCTGTCGACGACGGTGGCGACCGCAAACTCTTCGCCGCCAATACGGGCCACCATCCCCTGCTCACCCACCAGCTGCCGAACCTGCTGGGCAAACTGGGTCAGCACGCAGTCGCCGCCCTCGTGGCCCAGAGCGTCATTCACCCGCTTAAAGCCATCGATATCCAGGACCATCACCGTCAGCAGCTTATCGGCTGGCAACGCGTGACGCTTCAGCGCTTCGCTCAGCCCGGAACGGGAATAGACGCGGGTCTGGAAATCAAAATCGGCGCGCAGAGCCAGCTGTTTGACCAGCATGTTAATCGCCTCGACGCTGGAAGCGACAATCACCGGGCTAATCAGCATGGCCGCAATTCCCAGCCGAGTGGAAAACAGCTGCCACGGCTGCATTCGCGCATCTGGCGAAAAATGAATTAACGAGTTAGCGACCAGCAGTATTTCGCCGATGCCGGTGAGAAAAGTCAGCAGGCAGGTCAGTGGCAGCGGATAGCGAACGGCGCACCAGATCAGCGCCGGTAACGGGAAGGTAATGCTGCCCGCGCCGCCCACCGCCACGCCAAGCGCAATTGACAGGACCAGCGCCAGCACCGGCAACAGCTGGCGAAAGCGAAAACCGCTTAATGCCGAAGGCAAGGTCAGCGTCAGAATAAACGGCAGGATCAGCACCGCTGTCGAGAACTGTTCGCTGAACCAGTCCGCCAGCTGGGGAATAAACGTTGCGCGCTCGACATCTACCGACCCCAGTGCGCCAACAGCCGCACACAACAAAGCGGCCAGCAGGCAGAAACAGAATAAATTAAGCGCATTTATCGGTCCGGGCATGGAATCGGCGCGGCGTTTATCCCACAGCACCAGCTGCGCCAGCGTCACAATAAAAACAATATTGGAGAAGTTAATCAGCAATGAGGCAAAGCCCATCCCCCAGCGCGAGGTTAATCCGTCATAAACCAGCATTGCCGCAAAACAGACGGCATAAAAATAACTGCGGTTAAGCCATACATAGCGCGCAAAAATCCCGGCCATCACAGCATTGAGCGGCCAGAAGAAAGAGAGCTCCTGCACCAGACGCAGCATGGCGCCCAGAAAATGCAGCAGTAGCGTTAACGTAAATAAGACCAGTGCGTCGCGCACGGGTTGTTCTTCACGAAACAGCGTAAATGACCGAATCGACAGTGAAGACATTCAGTAATTATCCGTCTAATTGTTTCAGGCAATTATTATGTTAATAGTAAGTTAGCGGATTATCATAACATGAGATTATTTATCAGGCATACTCTGGCGCCGATCAAATGCAGATTACCGCACAGACGGGCCGTTCATTTGCAGTACCAGCCAGTGGTGGATCACCTGCACAATATAGTGTTGTTCTTCTTCGCTTAGCGCACGGCCCTGGGGAATGGCGTGCCATTTTTCCAGACAGCCGCGACAGCAGGTGGCGGTCGCATGCTGGGCGATAAACACCGGATGGCCGCGCATCGGCGTTTGCTTGCCATCATTGGCCGGCATTGCAGGCGCCAGCCGCTGGCGGATAAAATCGCCCGCATGCCGATCAATCACTTCTGGCCCCTTATCGAGACAGTATTGCCGCTCTTTTGTGCCCAGCCGAAAACGTGAACGAAACGTCGAGCGCGCGAGGCGGGCAAACAAGCGATCCTGATCGTTCATCAGAACACTGACCTCCCCATGCGCTGGGTTAGTTTCTCCAGCAGCGCCACGCCGGCCAGCGAGTTCCCGGCGTCGTCAAGTTCCGGACTCCACACCGCGATCGCCATCTCCTGCGGCACAATCGCCACAATCCCGCCGCCAACGCCTGATTTCGCCGGCAGGCCAACGCGCCAGGCGAATTCCCCGGCGTTCTGGTACATGCCGCTGGTCATCATCAGGGCATTCACCTGGCGGGACTGAATGGGCGCAATAACCGGCGCGTCGAGATGCGGGGCAATGCCGCGGTCGGCAAGGAACAGAAAAGTGTGTGCCAGCTCAACGCAGCTCATCTCCAGCGAACAGTAGTGGAAATAATTCTGCAGCACGGTGGCGACGTCATTATGGAAATTGCCGAAGGATTTCATCAGCCAGGCAATGGCGGCGTTGCGTGCCGAATGCTCAAACTCAGAGCGAGCCACCACCGGATCGTAGGCGATATCAGCCACACCGCTCAGACGGCGGACAATCTCCAGCATCCGCTGGCGCGGCGCGCTGAGCCGGCTCTGCAGCATGTCGCAAACCACCAGCGCCCCGGCGTTAATAAACGGGTTGCGCGGTTTGCCCTGCTCGATCTCCAGCTGCAAAAGGGAGTTAAAGGGCTGCCCGGAAGGATCTTTTCCCACCCGCTGCCAGATCTCCTCTTCCTGATAGTGGTTCATGGCCACCACCAGGCTCAATACCTTGGAGATAGACTGGATGGAAAAACGCTCATGGGCATCGCCAGCGGCAAAGTGCTGACCGTCCACCGTACTGATCGCGATACCAAGCTTGTCGCCGCTGACGCTGGCCAGCGCCGGAATATAATCCGCCACTTTTCCGCGGCCAATCAGCGGCCTGATTTCTGCCAGAATGGCTTCCAGCATTGCATTATTGATCACCGTCGCCACACGCGGCTCCTTGCCCACCATCTAAATTCGGTGGGCGAGTATAGCAGACGAGAACGACGGTCGTCAGGGGGCGAACGATGTATTAGCGACGGTCTTTCCAGACGGTCTGCGCATTACAGAACTCGTGCAAACCAAAATGCGACAGTTCGCGACCAAACCCGCTCTTCTTCACGCCGCCGAAGGCCACGCGGGCGTCACTGGCGCAGTAGCCGTTGAGGAAGACGCCGCCGCACTCCAGCTCGCGGGCAAAGCGCTGGGCTTGCGTTTCGTCGGTGGTATAGACCGTAGCGGACAGGCCAAACTCGCTGTCGTTGGCGAGCGCCAGCGCGTGGTCAGCGTCGCGAGCGGTGGTCAGGGTCGCTACCGGGCCAAACAGCTCCTGGCGAAAGCCGGTCATTCCGGCGGTGACGTTGCCCAGCACCGTTGGCGCATAGTAGTTGCCTGCCCCTTCGATTTTTTCCGCGCCCAGCAGCAGCGTCGCCCCTTCATCAAGGGTCGCCGTTACCTGCTGGTGCAGTTCGTCGCGTAGATCGAACCGCGCCATCGGTCCGACGTAGTTTTGCTCATCGCGCGGGTCGCCCATCTTCAGCGCCGCGACAGCGTCGACAAATTTGCGGGTGAAGGCGTCGGCAATGCCGGCTTCGAGAATAAAGCGTTTCGACGCCGCACATACCTGGCCGCTGTTTTGATAGCGGCCGGTGACGGCAGCTTTCACCGCCTCATCCAGGTCGGCATCGTTGAGCACGATAAAGGGATCGGAGCCACCCAGCTCAAGTACGCATTTCTTCAGCGCTGCGCCCGCCTGGGCGCCAATCGCTTTCCCGGCGCGGACGCTGCCGGTGACGGTCACCGCCGCAATGCGGTCATCGTTAATGATCTGCGAGACGCCGTCATTGGTGGCGTTCACCCAGCCGAACACCCCCTCCGGCAGACCGGCGGCGGCAAAAATCTCGCCCAGCAGTTGGGCGCTGCCCATCACGTTCGGGGCGTGCTTCAGCAAGTAGCTGTTGCCGGCCAGCAGGATCGGTACCGCGCCGCGCAGCACCTGCCAGACCGGGAAGTTCCACGGCATGACCGCCAGAATGGCGCCCAGCGGACGATACTCAATCACCGCCTGATTATTTTCCACCAGGGTGGCTTCCGTCGCCAGCATCGCCGGGCCGTGTTCAGCGTACCAGTCGCAGAGGTTGGCCGATTTCGCCACCTCGCCGCGCGCCTGAGCGATCGGTTTGCCCATCTCAAGAGTGATCATCTGGGCCACCTCTTCACCGCGGGCGCGCAGCGCGGCACCAATGCGGCGCAGGGCGTCGGCGCGGTCGACGAGCGGCGTTTGACGCCACTGGCGATAGCCTGCGGCGGCGAGCGCTATCGCCGCATCGACCTCACTTTCGCTGGCCCAGGGCATCGAGGAGACCACCTCACCGGTAGTCGGATTGACGGAGACGGCGTGCGTTGCAGATAAATTCATCGTGATTCTCTCTCTCGTTGCTTGCGAAGTAACCATATTCTGGCTTACCTTTCCATTCATTGAAAATGAATAATATTAAGCAACGCATTCACAAAAGAAGAATACCATGGACCTGACTCAGCTAGAGATGTTTAACGCTGTCGCCAGCACCGGCAGCATTACCCAGGCGGCGCAGAAAGTGCATCGCGTGCCGTCCAACCTCACCACCCGCATCCGCCAGCTGGAGGCCGACCTCGGCGTTGAGCTGTTTATCCGCGAGAACCAGCGCCTGCGCCTGTCGCCTGCGGGGCACAGCTTTTTGCGTTACAGTCAGCAGATCCTCGCCCTGGTGGACGAGGCGCGAATGGTGGTGGCGGGCGACGAACCCCAGGGGCTGTTTTCTCTTGGTTCGCTGGAGAGCACCGCGGCGGTGCGGATCCCCAGCACCCTGGCCCACTTTAACCAGCGCTACCCGAAAATTCATCTGGCGCTCTCCACTGGCCCTTCCGGGACGATGATCGACGGCGTACTGGAAGGCGCCCTGAGCGCCGCGTTTGTTGACGGCCCGCTGGTGCATCCGGGCCTGGAGGGGCTGCCGGTGTTCCCTGAAGAGATGATGATCGTCGCCCCCTACGGCCACGCACCCATCGCCCGCGCCAGCGAAGTGAACGGGGCCAACGTCTACGCCTTTCGCGCCAACTGTTCCTATCGCCGGCATTTTGAGAGCTGGTTTCATGCCGACAGAGCGACCCCGGGCAGGATCCACGAGATGGAGTCTTACCACGGGATGCTGGCCTGCGTCATCGCCGGCGCTGGCCTGGCGTTGATCCCGCGCAGCATGCTGGAGAGCATGCCCGGCCATCAGCAGGTTTCCGCCTGGCCGCTGGCCGAAGAGTGGCGCTGGCTCACCACCTGGCTGGTGTGGCGCCGGGGCGCCAAAACCCGCCAGCTGGAGGCGTTTATAGCGCTGCTGAACGAAGATCGGCAAACAGCGGTTTCTCCATAAACACGCTGAGCGGATCGGGCTGATATGGCGCAAACGCGCAGCGGGTCTGGTAGCCGTTGCGCGTATAGAGGGCGATCGCCGCATGCTGATGGATACCGGTCTCCAGGCGTAGGGTATGGCAGTCGCGCTGACGCGCTTTCGCTTCCAGCGCCGCCAGCAGCTTTTCTCCCAGCTGCTGGCCACGGTGCTGCGGATCGATATAGACCCGCTTCATCTCGCCAAAACCTTCCTCACTAAGGACGATAGCCCCGCAGCCAACCGCCTCGCCCTGCGGGCTGCGGATCGCCAGGGCGATCACCGTCTGCGGCGGCAGCTGGCTAAGGTCCAGCAGGTGGTTGCTCTCCGCCGGATAGAGTGTCTCCTGCCAGGCGTCGAGGGCGGCAATCAGGGCGGTAAATTCCGCGTCGTTGGCGGCGATGTCGGTGATGGTGTACATAGGCGGGCTCCTTTTTTTACGCCACTGTAGCGCGGCTGGCGGCTTTTCCCGGCATAGCATTAACTTATATTGCCGCCCGCCTCTTGCGCTAACTCGCTGAAACACAGTAATTTTATTGTCTGTCGTTCGTTTTTGAGACCTCAATATGCACACCAAAGCCCGTAAAGTAATGATTATTGGCGCCGGCAACGTCGGCGCGTCGGCGGCCTACGCCCTGCTCAACCAGAGCATTTGCGAGGAGCTGATCCTCGTCGACCTTAACAAACAGCGCGCTGAGGCCCACGCTCAGGACCTGAGCGATGCCGCGGCCTACCTGCCAGGGATGATGACCATCTCCACCCGCGAGGCCAGCGACTGCGCCGATGTCGATATCGCGGTGATCACCGTCTCCGGCGGCGCGCTGCGCCCAGGCCAGAGCCGGCTGGATGAACTAACCGCCACCGCGAAGATTGTGAAGAGCATTGTGCCGACGATGATGGCCAACGGGTTTAACGGCATCTTTCTGGTGGCCACCAACCCGTGCGACATCATCACCTGGCAGGTATGGCAGCTGTCCGGCCTGCCGCGCAGCCAGGTGCTGGGCACCGGCGTGTGGCTGGATACCACTCGCCTGCGTCGCCTGCTGGCGCAGGAACTGGAGATTGGCGCCCAGAGCATCGACGCCTTTATCCTCGGCGAGCATGGCGATACCCAGTTTCCGGTGTGGTCGCACTCCTCGGTGTACGGCTCGCCAATCGCCGACCTCTACCAGCAGCGCACCGGCCTGCCGCTCGATCGCGAGGCGATGGCTGACAAAGTGCGCAAGCTGGGATTTGAGATCTACGCCGGAAAAGGCTGCACCGAATATGGCGTCGCAGGCACCATCGCCGAGATCTGCCGCAATATCTTCACCGGCAGTCACCGCGCGCTGGCGGTCTCCTGCATTCTTGACGGCGAGTACGGGGTCAGCGGCGCAGCGGCTGGGGTGCCGGCGGTGTTGGCCCAGGGCGGCGTGGAGCAGATTATTGAACTGCAGCTGGCCGGCGAGGAGCAGGCGAAGTTCAGCCAGTCGATAGAGGTGATCAAAGCCAATATCGCCCGTCTGCCCTGACGGCAGCCTGCGAGTCAGTCGGCAATGATCAGCTGCGGGGACAGGGTCTCCAGCGCCTCGCGAGTCTTTTCCGGAAGATGGGCGTCGGTGACGATATCGGTCAACGACGCCAGCGGAGCGATATTGAACAGTGACCAGGCACCGTATTTCGAGCTGTCCGCCAGCAGGATGCGCCGCCGGGCATTGGCCATCAGATCGCGCTTCAGGGCAGCCTTCTCCTCCGTCGGGGCGGTGATCCCCTTCTCAAGGTCCCAGCCGTTGCAGCTGACGAAGGCGAGATCGGGCCAGATAGTCTGTAGCAGGCGGCGGCCGTGATCGCCGATGCACGACTGGCTGCTGTCGTCGATGCGCCCGCCGATAATCGTCACTTCAATCTGCTTAAATTCCGACAAAAACAGCGCGATATGTAAATCGCTGGTGATCACCCGCAGCGGCAGATGGGTGATCTGCCGCGCCAGCTCAATCATGGTGGTGCCAGCATCAAGCACGATAGCGTCGCCGGCTTTCACCAGCGCTGCCGCCGCACTGGCGATCGCCTGCTTCTCCAGCGGGCTGCGCTGGGCTTTCTCCAGCGTCGTCGGCTGGGAAGGAATAAACCGGTTCAGCGTCACCCCGCCGTGCGTGCGGCTGATTACCCCTTCCTGATCGAGTTTGATCAGGTCGCGGCGAATGGTGGCCGGTGAGGCGTTGGTCGCCGCCACCAGTTGGTCGACTGTCACCAGATTATGGCTTTTCAGGAAGTCCATAATCTGCTCTAACCGGTTATATCCCTTCATGTTATTCCTGCGCGATGTGCATGGCGAGCTCAATGGAGGTTGCCATGCTCTCAGACTTCGCTTTACCTGTCCAGGCAATATCAAACGCGGTGCCGTGATCCGCTGAGGTGCGGATGAACGGCAGTCCGGCGGTGATATTCACTCCATCATAGAACCCGAGCAACTTCAGCGGGATATGCCCCTGATCGTGGTACATCGCCACCACCATGTCGTACATCCCTTCATGACACTGCATAAACACGGTGTCCGGCGGGCAGGGTCCGGTGACCGCTATCCCCTGCGCCTGCATGGCGGCGACCGCCGGGGCGACGATGCGGATCTCTTCATCGCCAAACAGGCCGTTCTCCCCGGCGTGCGGGTTGACGCCGGCGACCGCAATACGCGGACGCGGATAGCCGACGCGGCGCAAAAACCGATCCGCCACGCCAATCACCGTCTCAATCCGCGGCTGGTTGAGGGTATCGAGGAACTGGCGCAAGGAAATATGGGTAGTGATATGGATAACTTTAAGTTTCTCGGTATACAGCACCATGGCGTAATCGGTAGTCTGCGTCAGGTGGGCCAGCAGTTCGGTATGGCCGGGATAAGCGTGCCCGGCGAGATGCAGCGCCTCTTTATTCAGCGGTGCGGTAGCGATGGCCGCGACCGCGCCCTCCAGTGCGAGGGCGGTCGCCCGTCTGATGCAACGAAATGCCAGATCGCCCGCCTGAGCCTGGACTTCGCCAGGACGCAGCCCCAGCGGATCGCTGAGCGGTTCATCGATAACGTTAATCGTCGCCGGGGTAAATACTGCTTCGGCGGGATGGTCGATGATGCGCAGCTCTACCCGCGGCGTGATATTCAGCGCCAGGATCCGCCGCAGCGTCTGCGCGCAGCCCACCACCACCACCGGCGCGCCGCTCAGCGCCCCCTCGGCGAGGGATTTAATAATAATCTCCGGACCAATACCTGCCGGATCGCCCATTGTGACTGCAATCATTTTAGACACTCAGTTTCTCCTCAATAAAATTCACAACATGTAACAGCGTGGTGTCGGTGCCGAATCCTCCGGCTTTGGTCATCACCGGCCGCGACCAGCGGCCACCGAGAAAATGCCCGTAAGGAACGCAGGCCGCCACCCGGCCACGGATCTGGAAACCGCTGGCACCCAGCACGTGCGCGACGGCGATGGCTACATCGCCACCGGAAAGATACAGCGCGCCCGGAGGGCACTGCGCCACCGCCTGCGCCGTGACGTCGGCAAGCCAGGCGCAGATGTGCTCGCCGTATGCGGCACGGCTAAGGCCCTGTTCACGGCACCGGGCTTCTATCCCCTGCCGGGCAGCGCTGTCCGGGCGGGTAGTCACCACGCAGTGCCGGCCTTCGCGCAGCACCCCGGCGATCCGCCGGGCCTCATCCTCAGGCGAGCCGCTAAAGACCCGCGCCACGTCAATCTCAATCTGCCTCACCCGGGGGTGGGCCTGCAGCGCAGCGACCTGGCGCTGCGCCATCTCGCTCATCGAACCAACCACCGCCAGCAGCGGCCCCTGCTCGCTGCGGCGAAGGCGGCGGGCCAGCGCCTCGCAAAGTCCCGCCGAGCCGACCAGCAGCGTCTCCCGCGCATGGGGCGCGACGGCGTCGATCACCTGATCCAGGTGGCCGTCTTCCCAGGCGTCGACAATCAATACTCGCTTCTCCTCGCCCGCCATCGCTAATGCCGCCGGGAGCTGGGTAGCGTTCAAGGTCAGACAGGGAAGACGGCTCTGCATGGCGATAATTTCGCTAATCTCCGCCCGGCTCACCGGCGTTTTCGGGTCGCTGGCAAATTCGGTCTGATCGAGGGCCACCCCATACACATAGCAGCGTCCGTCACGGGTATGCCGCCCGGCCGCCGGATACGCCGGCGCCACCACCGCCACCCGGCAGTTCTGCACCGCCATCATGGCCTCCAGTTCGGCACCGGGGTTCCCGCGCAGCGTGGAGTCGATCTTCTTTACCTGCCAGTGTGGGACGAATGTCGCTGCGTCGCGCAGCAGAGCGGTGACCTTATCCGCCGCCGCGGCTGCGGTCATCGCCCGGCTGTCGCTGTTGAGAATTAATGCCCGCACGGATGACGTCTGCCCGGCGGTGAATGCCACTTCCACCGCCATTCCCGCCTCTGCGAGGCTGACCCCGGCGTCATTGGCCCCGGTAAAGTCATCCGCTAACACCAGCACGTTGTTATTGCCGTCGTTCATTGTCCTGCCTTGTGGTCGATGAAATCATGAATTGATTATATTCAATCATATTTGATTAAATGTGAGCAAGCTCAAGTTATTAACCCGCCGTATAAATTATAACTTTTCCCCACCAGACGAGTTCCATAACTCAAGAATGATTGAAAATAATCAATTGCTACCAAGGAGAAACGCGTGGCGACGATACACAGCACGATTATCAGCGGGGCGGGTGCCTCATCGGCTCTGCTCCCGTTATTGGCCGGTAAAACCTCTATCCTGCTGGTGACCGACAAGAACGTCGGGGCGCTGGAAGCAACCCAGGCGATCCATCGCCTGCTGGCGGCTGAGGGACGTGAAGTTGAGGTCATTGACACGGTACCGGCCGAGCCCAGCCATCACGATGTAGCGCAGATCGTCAGCCAGCTGGGCGCCAGCCAGCCACAGTTGGTTGTTGGCATCGGCGGGGGGAGCGTGCTGGATGTAGCAAAATTGCTGTCCGTACTTCTGCACCCTGAGGCGCCCGCTCTGACGGCCCTGCTGGCAGGCGAGCAGCCGCAACGGCGGATCGGCTCATTGTTGATCCCGGCCACCGCCGGGACCGGCTCCGAAGCGACGCCGAACGCCATTCTGGCAATCCCCGAGCAGCAGACCAAAGTGCGGATCATCTCCCCGGTGCTCCTGCCGGACTATGTCGCCCTGCTACCGGAGCTGACCACCAGCATGCCGGCCAGCATCGCGGCGTCGACCGGCATCGATGCTCTGTGCCATCTGCTGGAGTGCTTTACCTCCACCGTCGCCAACCCGGTAAGCGATAACGCCGCGTTAATCGGTTTGCACAAGCTGGTGCGCCATATCGAACGCTCGGTGAATCAGCCGCAGGATCTGACGGCGAAGCTGGAGATGCTCTGGGCCTCGTGGTATGGCGGCGCGGCGATTAACCATGCGGGCACCCACCTGGTGCATGCGCTCTCCTATCCGCTCGGCGGCACCTGGCACCTGCCGCACGGAGTGGCCAACGCCATTCTTCTGGCGCCCTGTATGCGGGTGATCCGCCCCCACGCGGTGGCGAAATTTGCTCAGGTCTGGGATCTGATCCCCGACGCGGATCGCACGCTCAGCGAGGAAGAGAAATCCCATGCGCTGGTCGCGTGGCTGGCGGCGCTGGTAAAACGACTGCCCCTGCCGGACAACCTGGCCGCGCTCGGCGTGCCGCAGGAGAGCATTCCCGCCCTCAGCGCGGCGGCGCAAAACGTTAAACGCCTGATGAACAATGCCCCCTGCAGCGTCAGCCGCGAAGAGATCGCGGCCATCTACCAGACGCTGTTTCCAGAACATGCCTAACAGGAGAAAGTAAAATGAGGAAAGCTATCAGCGGCGTACTGACCGCCATCGTCACCCCCTTTACCGCCGAGGGCGCGCTTAACCTGCCAGCGCTACGCCAGCAGGTGCAGCGCCAGATCGCCGCGGGCAACGGTATTTTCTGCGGCGGCACCAACGGCGAGTTTTTTGTCCTCAATGAGGAAGAGAAGATCGCCGTCGCCAGAACCTGTGTGGAAGAAGCGGCCGGTCGCGTCCCGGTGGTGGCCCATATCGGGGAGGTTTCCACCCGCGAGACTCTCCGGCTGGGCCAGCAGATCGCCCGCCTCGGGGTTGATGCGGTATCGGCCATTACCCCGTGGTTCGTGCCCTTGAAGCAGGAAGAGCTGATTAACCACTATACGGCGATCGCCGACGCGCTGAGTGTCCCGCTTTTTCTTTACAACATTCCCGCCCGCACCGGGAACACCATTGCCCCGGAGACCGCGCGTCAGCTGGCCAGGCACGAGAATATTGTCGGCATTAAGGATAGCGCCGGCAGCTACGACAGCCTGAAAGGTTTTCTCGACGCGGTGCGCGATATCGACGGTTTCGACGTTCTGAACGGACCGGACTCGCTTATCCATCAGGGATTTGTCGACGGCTGTTCGGCGTGCATCTCGGGGCTTGCCAACGTCGCGCCCGCGGAAATTAACGCCATCTGGTCGTGCTTTCACGCCGGGGATATCGTCGGATCGCGCCAGGCCCAGGAACAGGTAACGGGCCTGCGCACCGATCTGTATAAAGTGGCGTTCTCGCCTGCGGCGGTGAAGAAAGCTCTGCAGCTAATGGGTCATGAGGTGGGCGACAGCCGCTACGCGGTGCAGTTCAGTGACCAACAGCTGCAGCAGATTAAAAATATCATTAACACCTACCTTCACTAATTTACGTATCCGCCCCGGCCTTCACTGGCTGGGGCAAGACCTTGTATTTGCGACGCTACGCGTCGCCAGTAAACAGGAAACGGTTATGAAAGTAATTTGCACCTCGCCCTCATTCGCCAAATACGACGATGCGCCCATTTCAGCGCTGAAAGAGGCCGATCTGGAACTGGTCATGTTGCCTGCCGATGCCTCGACAGAAATGCTGGCTCAGCATCTGCCTGATGCCATAGCGATGATTGTCGCCTTTACCGACATCAATGAATCTCTGCTGGAAAAAGCTCCCAGGCTTAAAATTGTCTGCAAACATGGCGTTGGTGTGGATAACATCGATCTTAACGCTACGCGTCAGCGCAAAATTTTTGTCACTAACGTTCCTGATGCCAACAAGCATGCGGTGGCCGATTTTGCTTTTGGCTTAATTCTCAATACTGCCCGCCAGATTTCTCAGGCCATCAGTGAAACGAAAGCAGGCAACTGGCCTCGTATTTTTGCCACTGATGTGTATGGCAAAACGCTGGGGATCGTCGGTTTAGGCCATATTGGTAAGGAAGTGGCGCGACGTGCGCGCGGATTCAATATGCGAGTGCTCGCCACCGACGCCTGGCCAGACAGAGAATTTGCACAAGAACACCAGATTGAATATGTCTCACTGGATACTCTGACGGCGCAAAGTGATTTTATTAGCCTGCATACCCCTTTAACCCCGGAAACTGAAAATATGTTTAATGCCGCCCGGCTGCAACAGATGAAATCAGGGGCATTCCTGATTAATGTTTCCAGAGGCGGTATTGTTGATGAACACGCTTTGTATGAAGCACTGAAATCAGGACACCTCGCCGGAGCCGCAGCTGACGTTTTTCTCGAGGAGCCTTGCGCTACGCACCCTTTATTTACGCTTGCGAATTTTGCGCCAACATCTCATATTGCTGGATATACGGATGGCGCAATTAGCAATATTAGCGCGCGCTGCGTCAACAATATTATTAGCTGCGTCTGTCGCGGTGAACGACCTGAAAACATTATGAATTCGCTGTAAATAACGAGGTGGGAAGCATGCCATTCCCACCAATATAACGAACATCTACTCAGAGCCGAATATATGAACACGACAGCTAACACTACTCGTATTCGCTGGTGGATAGCCGGATTAATGTGGTTGGCTATTGCCATTAACTATATCGACCGGACAGTATTATCTGCCGCAGCCCCACATCTAATAGATGAACTGAAACTCGACCCCGAAATGATGGGGTTTATCATGGCGGCTTTTTTTTGGTCATACTCGTTATTACAGATCCCCGCAGGATGGTTCGCCGATCGTTTTGGTCAGAAAAAAGGTCTTGGTTTAGCCGTCGCCTGGTGGTCAATTGCCACCTCAATGATGGGCGTTGCCACGGGTTTTAAATCACTTCTGGCATTGCGACTGGCTTTAGGTGTTGGCGAGGCCGCCGCCTACCCCAGCAACGCCGGGATCGCCGCACGCTGGTTTCCGGATAAAGAGCGCGCCACCGTATCCGGACTCTTCGATAGTGCGTCAAAATTTGGCGGGGCGATTGCCATGCCGCTTATCGTCTGGATGATCTACACCTTTGACTGGCGACTGACCTTTTTGATAATCGGCAGTGTGGGCATTTTATGGGTTATCGCCTGGTATTTTATCTATGCTGAAAACCCAGAAGAACACAAACGCATCAGTCCTTCAGAAGTGCGTATTATTCGCGATGGCCAAAAACAACATCACGGCGACAAAACCGTATTGCCAATGAAATGGTATAAGCTCTTGCGTTATCGTAACATTTGGGCAATGTGCATCGGTTTTTTTACCATCAATTATACGTCCTATTTTTTCATTACCTGGCTTCCCACTTACCTGGTAAAAGAGAAAGGTATGGAT
>ERZ506542.133-NODE-133-length-14365-cov-5.2652_pt1 | contig 14365 bp, 10 predicted proteins | sample MGYA00512769_ERZ506542 | MGnify/ENA metagenome assembly ERZ506542
CGAACCAGCTTCAGTGCCAGCTGTGTATTGGCATTTTGCACCATCCCTAACTCGCTGTAGGGAAGGAAATTTTGTACAAACACCTTCTCTTCATAAGGCGCAAGCCACGTAAAGTCAGGCTGGTTATCGGTGAAGACGCCGGTCATCAGCTCAATATAAGGGCCATTTTCATCGGTCAGATTTCGATCCCAGGCCTGGCCAAAATCCCCGTAACCCCAGCTCCACTGTTTCTTACCAGGAGAGACATGGTGATCGGCAACATGCAGTAACCCGCCTCGCTCGTCATGATGATAAGCGCCGACAAAATCGTAATCCGACTTCTCCGCCATATACGAAGTGGGTACCGGGACGTTTTTATAACGGGAGATATCAACCCCCGCAGAATAGTCCACTTTGTAGTAGGTACCGGTGGCAATCGGGAAAGCGGAAACATCACGCTTACCATGGTCGAATACAGCGGTGACATCGGGTGGGAATACACTCTGGTGAGCATCGCCGCCTTTGACTGCAGGGTTGGCCCACCACAGGAAATGGCGCGGCGTGGCGTTACCATTGAAGATCTTGCCAGTGATTTCAATCAGCGCGCGGTCAGGATAGAGCGTAAACCCGGCCATAACCTGCAAACCGCGCATGGGCTCCGCTTCCCCCATCCATACGGTCTGCGCGCCGTTTTCTCCCTGCTGAATAGAAAAATCGACCGGCTTAAAGGTCGTCGGCCGGTGATGTTGCGGCCAGTTAAATTCGATTCCGCCGGAGATCCAGGGCCCGAGCAGCCCCACCAGGGCTGGCTTAACCACCTCATTGTAATAGACGAAATCACGTTGTTTGACTTTGTCATATGCCCGGTGAATACGGCCGCCAAGCTCCGGTAGCAGCATGACCCGAAGGAAATCATTCTCCATCCACACTGCCTGATAATCGCGCATTTCGCGTTCGCCTGTCAGGGTATCAATTACGCCGTAGGGATAGACGCTGCCGGAAGATCCTTGATAAACACGTTTTTCCAGAAACATAGGGTTCGGATCTTCCGCTCCCGTCGTCCACGTTGGTAATGAAATGATTTCCTGCCAGACCTTAACCGAACCGTACATGATGCCTCCACTAAACAAAACGAAGTAAAAGTTGCAATAACAGGAGTCTATATCGCCAATTCGCTGTTAAAATGCGCAATGCTCACGCAATATAGTTAAGGGAGTTAAGTGTATGCAGCGTACTGGCTTTAATAACGCCCGGGTCCGGCAGGCCAATAAGTCGATTTTTCTTTCCCATCTGTGGCGGGAAAAGCAGCTCAGTAAATCACAGCTCTCTCAACTCACCGGTCTCTCCATTCCGGCGGTGAGCAATATTCTGGCCGAGCTGCTTAGCGAGGGATTGATCGGTCACTCAACGGAACACATGAGCAAACGGGGCGTGAACAGCGGCAGCTACCAGATCCCCGAGCACGGCGCCTGGACACTGTGCATGAATATCACCCCGACCAGCATTGAATATCAGCTTGCCGACGCCCGCCTGCTGGCAGTGGATGGCCATCAGCATTTGCCGGTCAACGCGCCCACTCCTCAGGCCCTGCTTGAGGCCATCGTTGAATGCTGGCGGCATATCCACCGCCGCTACCCGCAGCACAGCATCAATCTCGCCCTTGGCGTGCATGGACAGGTTGATCCGATTACCGGCGTTTCACAAACCATGCCCCAGGCACGCTGGAAAACACCGATCGAAATAAAGTATCTGCTTGAGGAGCGGCTTGGCGTGCAGGTCCGGGTGGATAACGACTGCGTGATGCTGGCGCTGGCGGAGAAGTGGCAGCATCAGGATACACAGCAGGATTTTTGCGTGATCAACGTCGACTACGGTATCGGCTCGTCATTTGTGATTAACGATCATATTTATCGCGGCAGTCTGTACGGCAGCGGGCAGATAGGGCATACGATTGTCAATCCTGACGGCAAAGCCTGCGACTGCGGAAGATACGGTTGCCTCGAAACCGTCGCCTCTCTCAGCGCGCTGAAAAAACAGGCCCGAATGTGGCTCAAAACGCAGCCTGAAGCAACGCTCTCCCCCGAGCAGTTAACCACGGCGTCGCTCATTGAGGCCTGGAAAGAGGGAGATGTGCAAATTCGCGCATGGGTTGATAACGCTGCCAACGCGATTGGCTTAAGCCTCTATAATTTCCTGAATATATTAAATATTAATCAAATCTGGCTTTACGGGCGCAGCTGCGCCTTCGGTGAGCAGTGGCTGGAAAGTATCGTCAAACAAACGGGTTTTAACCCCTTTGACCACCGGGATACGCCGCGAGCGCACGCCACCCAAATTGGCTTTGGCCAGCTGACACGCGCCCAGCAGCTGATGGGGATAGGTTATCTGTACGTTGAGGAGCAATTGCAGACGCTGGTTTAGTCATAAACGAACGTGGCGAAGCGCAAATTTGTGTATTACGTTTAAATCACACGTCTCTCATAACGAGCTGATTATGAACTCACTCCGCTATTTTGATTTTGGCGCTTCCCGCTCTCTGTTGCTGCTTATCGCCCGCATCGCCGTGGTGATTCTGTTTATTCTTTTTGGTTACCCCAAACTGCTGGGCTTTAGCGGTACGGTGCAGTACATGGCCGCCTCCGGCGCGCCGATGCCGACCCTGGCGGCGATTATCGCCGTTATTATGGAAGTGCCTGCCGCGATTATGATTGTACTGGGCTTTTTCACCCGCCCGCTGGCGGTCATCTTTATCTTCTACACCCTGGGCACGGCGGTGATTGGCCATCACTACTGGGATATGACCGACGATGCGGTATTGCCGAACATGATTAACTTCTGGAAAAACGTCAGCATCGCTGGCGCCTTCCTGCTGCTGGCGATCGCCGGCCCCGGGGCGATCTCCCTCGACCGTCGCTAATCTCCAGACGCAAAAAAGGCCGCATACGCGGCCTTTTTGATGTCAACGCTAACGCTTACGCATAGACCGGGAAGCGGGCGCAGATATCCAGCACTTTACCTTTCACACGCTCAATGACCGCGTCGTCATTGATATTGTCCAGCACGTCACACATCCAGCCAGCCAGCTCTTTGACTTCCGCTTCTTTAAAGCCGCGGCGAGTCACAGCCGGAGAACCGATACGGATACCGGAGGTCACGAACGGGCTCTTCGGATCGTTCGGCACGCTGTTTTTGTTGACGGTGATGTTGGCGCGGCCCAGAGCGGCGTCAGCTTCTTTACCGGTCAGGTTTTTATCCACCAGATCCAGCAGGAACAGGTGGTTCTCAGTACCACCAGACACCACTTTGTAGCCGCGGTTCAGGAACACTTCCACCATCGCTTTGGCGTTTTTCGCAACCTGCTGCTGGTAAACTTTAAACTCTGGCTCCATCGCTTCTTTCAGCGCCACCGCTTTCGCCGCGATAACGTGCATCAGCGGGCCGCCCTGCGCGCTTGGGAATACCGCAGAGTTCAGTTTCTTATACAGCTCTTCGCTACCGCCTTTCGCCAGGATCAGGCCGCCGCGCGGACCCGCCAGGGTTTTGTGGGTGGTGGTGGTCACAACGTGAGCATGCGGAACCGGATTCGGGTACACGCCAGCGGCAATCAGGCCTGCCACGTGGGCCATATCGACGAACAGGTAAGCGCCGATGCTGTCAGCGATTTCACGCATTTTCGCCCAGTCAACGATACCGGAGTAAGCGGAGAAACCACCGATGATCATCTTCGGTTTGTGTTCCTGAGCCTGCTTCGCCATGTCGTCGTAGTCAATTTTACCGGACTCATCGATACCGTAAGGGATGATGTTGTACAGTTTGCCGGAGAAGTTAACCGGGGAGCCGTGAGTCAGGTGGCCGCCCTGCGCCAGGTTCATCCCCAGCACGGTGTCGCCCGGCTGCAGCAGCGCGGTGTAGACGGCAAAGTTAGCCTGAGAGCCGGAGTGCGGCTGGACGTTAGCATAGTCAGCGCCGAACAGTTCTTTCGCGCGGTCGATTGCCAGCTGTTCAACTACGTCGACGTATTCACAGCCGCCGTAGTAACGCTTGCCCGGATACCCTTCAGCATATTTGTTGGTCAGCTGAGAGCCCTGCGCCTGCATAACGCGCGGACTGGTGTAGTTTTCGGAGGCGATCAGTTCGATGTGCTCTTCCTGACGTACTTTTTCCTGCTCCATAGCCTGCCACAGTTCGGCATCATAATCGGCAATGTTCATTTCACGCTTTAACATCCGCATCTCCTGACTCAGCTAACAATAAAATTTCGGCCTAAAAAGGCGGTCCGATTGGACAACGGCCCACAGTATAACCGAATCATTCTGTGATAACAGGTCTTGACAAAGGATTTTACGCAAACGATTGGCTCCGCATGATACAAGGCTTTGAGCAATAAAGCCTCTCTCAGTATCAACGGATTTCTTTTCAGGTTTGTGATGCAAATTCTTCATGTTGTAACTAGATCGGGGGAATGTGTTAAAGAACCATTTACAACGCAGGGTTATTTCTTTAAGATGCATTTAAAATGCATCATTAAGATAACACACAAGGAAGCACGCTATGCTTGACGCTCAAACCATCGCCACGGTAAAAGCCACCATCCCCCTGCTGGTAGAGACCGGCCCGAAATTAACCGCCCATTTCTACGATCGTATGTTCGCGCATAATCCGGAGCTCAAAGAGATCTTCAACATGAGCAACCAGCGCAACGGCGATCAGCGTGAAGCGTTATTCAACGCTATTGCCGCCTACGCCAGCAATATCGATAACCTGCCTGCCCTGCTGCCGGCGGTGGAAAAAATCGCCCAGAAACATACCAGCTTCCAGATCAAACCCGAGCAGTACAATATTGTTGGCAGCCATCTGCTGGCGACCCTCGATGAAATGTTCAGTCCGGGCCAGGAAGTGCTCGATGCCTGGGGGAAAGCCTACGGCGTGCTGGCGAACGTCTTTATCGGCCGTGAAGCCGAGATCTATCAGCAAAACGCCAGTAAAACCGGCGGCTGGGAAGGGACTCGCGCGTTCCGCATCGTAAAGAAAACCCCGCGCAGCCAGCTTATCACCAGCTTTGAGTTCGAACCGGTTGATGGCCAGCCGGTCGCCGATTACCAGCCAGGCCAATACCTGGCCATCTGGCTGAAACCTGAGGCGTTCGAGTATCAGGAAATCCGCCAGTACTCCCTGACCCGCAAAGCGGACGGCAAAGGCTACCGCATTGCGGTTAAACGCGAGGAAGGCGGTCAGGTTTCCAGCTGGCTGCATAACCATGCCAGCGAAGGGGATGTGGTCTATCTGGCCGCCCCGGCGGGAGACTTCTTCCTTAGCGTTGAGCCGCTGACGCCGGTCACCCTGCTCTCCGGCGGCGTCGGGCAAACGCCGATGCTGGCGATGCTGGATGCGCTGGCGAAGAGCGGTCATCAGGGTCAGGTGAACTGGTTCCATGCGGCGGAAAATGGCGACGTTCACGCCTTTGCCGATGAAGTGCAGGCGCTCGGCGCGGCGCTGCCGGCGTTTACCTCTCACGTCTGGTATCGCATCCCGACTGAGGCTGACCGTCAGGCTGAACGTTTTGATAGCGAAGGTTTGATGGATTTAGCGGCAGTGGCGGACACGATTCGCGACCCGCAGATGCAGTATTATCTCTGCGGCCCGGTGGCGTTTATGCAGTTTGCAGCGAAGCAGCTGGTAGAATTAGGGATCAACAAAGACAACATTCATTACGAATGTTTCGGCCCGCATAAGGTCCTGTAAGCCCCGACGACGCGGGGATTTGTTGACCGGGTAAGCGCAGAGCCACCCGGCAATACTGCAGCGAGCGGCGAGCGTTAAATCGCCGCGTCGTCTTCTTCGCCGGTACGAATACGAATGACCCGCGCCACGTCGAAGACAAAGATTTTACCGTCGCCGATTTTACCGGTCTGTGCGGTACGGATGATGGTATCCACACAGGTATCGACGATATCGTCGGTCACCACAATTTCAATTTTTACTTTTGGCAGAAAATCGACCATATACTCGGCACCACGGTACAGTTCGGTGTGCCCTTTCTGGCGGCCAAAGCCTTTCACTTCCGTTACCGTCATCCCGGTGATGCCGACTTCGGCCAGCGCTTCACGCACGTCATCCAGTTTGAAAGGTTTAATAATCGCATCAATCTTTTTCATGGGGTTCCTGTCTTAATCGCGTAACCGGTTGCTTACCGTATCATAACTTGCGCTATAGTGCGGAGCTACTCTTTAAAGTCGTTGGCGTCGAGCTCATGGCGCGACAGCAGCTTATAGAATTCGGTGCGGTTGCGCCCTGCCATCCGCGCGGCGTGAGTGACGTTGCCCTTGGTAATTTGCAGCAGCTTGCGCAGGTAATTCAGCTCAAACTGATTGCGCGCCTCCACGAAGGTCGGCAGCGCCGTGTTCTCGCCCTCCAGCGCCTGCTCCACCAGCGCGTCGCCGATCACCGGCGACGAGGTCAGAGCCACGCACTGCTCAATCACGTTCACCAGCTGGCGCACGTTGCCCGGCCACTTGGCGGCCATCAGCCGCTTCATCGCATCGCTGGAAAACGCCCGCACGAAGGGCTTATGACGATCGGCAGACTGACGCAGCAGGTGGTTGGCCAACAGCGGAATATCTTCAGTTCGTTCGGAGAGCGGCGGGATCTTCAGATTCACCACGTTGAGGCGGTAGAACAAGTCTTCACGAAACTCGCCGCGGGCCATCGCCTTCGGCAGGTCGCGGTGGGTGGCGGAGATAATCCGCACGTTGATTTCGATATCGCGGTTGCTGCCCAGCGGACGTACCTTACGCTCCTGCAGGACGCGCAGCAGTTTCACCTGCAGGGAGACCGGCATATCGCCGATCTCGTCGAGAAACAGCGTACCGCCCTCAGCGGCCTGGAATAACCCTTCGCGGTTACTGACCGCGCCGGTAAAAGCGCCCCGCGCATGGCCAAACAGTTCGGATTCGAGCAGCTGTTCCGGCAGCGCGCCGCAGTTGATCGCCACGAACGGCTTATCATGACGCAGGCTGGCATTGTGGATCGCCTGGGCGACGATCTCCTTCCCGGTCCCGCTCTGGCCATTAATTAGTACGCTGACGTCCGATTGCGCCACCATCCCGGCCTGCTCAAGCAGGCGCAGCATCAGCGGGCTGCGGGTTACAATCGCCTGACGCCAGGCTTCGTCGGTGGCCGGCGAGCGCTGCTCCAGCGCCTCATCAATGGCTTTATACAAGGCATCTTTATCGACCGGCTTGGTCAGGAAGCTGAACACCCCCTGCTGGGTAGCGGCCACGGCGTCGGGAATGGAACCATGGGCGGTGAGAATGATCACCGGCATACCGGGCTGCCCCTTCTGGATCTCACTGAACAGCTGCAGGCCGTCCATTTCATCCATCCGCAGATCGCTAATCACCAGATCCACTTTCTCACGCCCCAGCACGCGCAACGCTTCCGGCCCGCTCTCGGCGGTGACCACGCTATAGCCTTCGCTGACCAGGCGCATGCCCAGTAGCTTCAGCAGGCCCGGATCGTCATCCACCAACAGTAAACGCGCCGGTTTACGGATCGTCATGGATCACCTCCGGCACTTTTTCGCTGCTGAAATTGCCGCCCGGCTTGCGGCTGGAGAGCTGACGCTCAATATCCGTGAGATTCTCCAGCTTGCGAGTGGTCAGCTCCAGCTGCTCGCGCAGCGCCAGCTCCTGCTGTCGCAGCGTCTCTAGTTCGCTGTCGCTGGTCTGCTGAAGCTTCGCATAGCGAGCACGCTCCTCTACCAGCTGCAGCTGACGGGTTTGCCCGTCGCGCCAGAGCTGATACAACGGACGGACCTGAACGGCGATTTGCGGGCTGAAGGTATCAAGACGCGCCACCAGATCGCGGCGCTCGTCGGGAGTAATTTTGGCATCAGCAAGCAGGATGCCGCGACGGAACGCGTCCTGCCAGCTGTCGTCGGTATGGCGTTTCGCCTCCGCTCGCGCCTGCGCCGGAGCGAGGCGATCGGCACAGTCAATGCCCCGCAGCCAGTAAAGAGGATTTTTGTCGCTAGCATCGCTGCTGTGCGCCCAGATATCTGCGCAGTCCACCGCGACAAAATCGGCCACCTGATGCTGCGCCTGCCCGGGGGCGGCGGTACCTTCCGCGGTATGCGGTGAAAAGCCGGCGGAACACCCCGCCAGCGTCAGACAAGCAATGCCTGAAAGCAGCCATCCACTGAGGGAACGGCGCCAGGCCAGGAAGTGGGACATAGTTCCCCGATATCGATTCATAAGTTGGATTATTCCGGTGCTGAGGGAAGCGTAATGCGAAAACAGACCTGCCCGGCGGGCGCATCAACTAAGCTGAGCTCCCCTTTCATCTGCCGGACGCAGTCGCGGGCAATACTCAACCCCAGTCCACTGCCCTTAACGGCCCCTTTACGCTGGTGACTGCCCTGGTAAAAAGGCTCGAATATCATGTTTTTTTCCGCGGCCGGGATCGGTTCGCCACTGTTGGCGACATCAATACGCACCTGCTCTCCGTGCCGGTAGCTATGGATACGGATGTTACCGGATTCAGCGCCATAGTGCACCGCATTGGAGTAGAGATTATCCATTACGCTGATCAATAGCGCAGGCTCTGCCAGGCAGCGCCGCGCCTGCAGCGTCAGCTCGGTATGCATCAGTTTAGCCCGCGCGGGCAGGCTATGCGCCGCGACAACGTTTTCCACCAGCTCGACCAGATCCACCGCTTCCCGGGCCACCGGCCCGTCGGCCTGTTTGCGGTTGTAGTCCAACAGCTGTTCAATCAGCTTTTGCAGGTTACGGCTACTGCTGTCGAGGATCTCGACAATCTCCTGCTGCTCAGGGGTCAGTGGCCCGGCAACCCGGTCGGCCAACAGCTCGGTACCTTCACGCATACTGGCCAACGGGGTTTTCAGCTCATGCGACAGATGGCGAAGAAACTGATGTCGCTGCGACTCCAGCCACGCCAGGCGCTCGCTGAGCCAGATGATGCGCTTGCCCACCGATCGCAGCTCGCGCGGGCCGGTAAACATTGCTGCGTCGTCCAGCGATTTCCCTGCCCCCAGCTGATTGATCATTCTTTCTATGCCTTTCACCGGGCCGATAATCATGCGGGTGAAGAGCAGCACCAGCGCCAGGCTCAGCAGAAACAGCACCAGCGCCTGCCAGCCAAAAAACTGGCCGCGTTCGGCTATCTCCTGCTGCAGCTGTTGGCCACGAGAATAGACGACCGCCCGGGTCGCCTGCACCATATCGCTGTTATTACTGGCGAAAACCTCCAGTCTGGCGGCTGCCTGGGCATCGGGGCCGCTATTTTTACACTGCAACTGCGCCAGATCGCTGACATCCTGACGCAGCGCCTGCCAGAGCTTCTCGTCCGGTAGCACGCCGGCGTGGGCGTCCAGCATCTGGCTGTAGCGCTGCCGCTGGTTTTGATAGACGCGCGCCAGCGTCGGATCGTCCAGCACGCAGTACTGGCGATAGCTGCGCTCCATCTCCAGTGCGGCATTGATCATCGCCTCGCTGCGTCGGGCGTCGACCAGGGTGGTACGGTTAATATGCGCCGCCTGGGCGCTAAGGGCGTTCAGGCTCTGCCAGGCCTGCCAGGCCAGCACCAGCAACGGCAGCAGGATCAGCACAAAGGAGAGCGTCACCAGCTGACGCAGCGAACGGGGGAAAAGAGAGAGTCGCTTCAAGGATGTTGTCTCAATCATTAGCTCTGGTCGATGCTAACTGAGGAGCGCGCCGGAGAAAAGCGCTACCGCTGGTTACTGCGCCGCAGAAACAACAAAGCCAGGCACAAGGCCTGGCTTTGTTCAGGAATGAGGCGGTGCCTTACTCGACGTTTCGCCCGATGTCTGATAAAGCCAGGCTGTTATCAGGAGTTGGACGGCAGGCACCTGTTTGTGCGTCATTCGAAGTTTATGTAGCGCGTCCCGAAGGGGCTGACATAAGAAGGTGAATGAGCCACTGGTTAATATTATGCATGAACTATGCCAGCTCTCAAAACATTTTATTAACATATTGATATATATGACTTTAACCGCAAGAACAACCGAACCACCACTGTTTATTTTTCATCCACACTGTCGCTCTTTAGCGACACCAAATAAGCTACCGATTACTCATCATTTAAATCAATGACTTAAGTGTCGCCTATTGACGACACTGCAATATCGCCGTTGTCGGCAATTCCCGACACCCTGGCGTGCCGACCATCACAGATAAAAAAAAGCCCCCTGGTCAGGCAGGGGGCTGATACGTTCGCGAGGCGCGAGAGGACAATTAACCCAGTTGCTTACGCGCGTTTCGGAAGATACGCATCCACGGGCTATCCTCGCCCCAGTTCTCCGGGTGCCAGGAGTTGCTTACGGTACGGAAGACGCGTTCCGGGTGCGGCATCATGATGGTCGCGCGCCCGCTTTCGCTGGTGACCGCGGTGATACCGTTCGGGGAACCGTTCGGGTTCGCCGGATAGGTTTCGGTCACTTTGCCGAAGTTATCCACGAAGCGCAGCGCCACCAGACCTTTGCTCTCCAGCTGAGCCAGATGCGCGCTGTCGCGCACTTCCACCTGACCTTCGCCGTGGGAGACCGCAATCGGCATCCGTGAGCCAACCATGCCTTCCAGCAGCAGGGATGGGCTTTGCGTCACTTCCACCAGGCTAAAGCGCGCTTCGAAGCGGTCAGACTGGTTACGCACAAAGCGCGGCCACAGGTCGCTGCCCGGGATCAGCTCGCGCAGGTTGGACATCATCTGACAGCCGTTGCACACGCCGAGCGCCAGCGTCTGCGGACGGTGGAAGAACGTCGCGAACTCGTCGCGCACGCGCTCGTTGAACAGAATCGACTTCGCCCAGCCCTCGCCCGCCCCCAGCACATCGCCGTAGGAGAAGCCGCCGCAGGCTACCAGAGCATGGAAATCGCCCAGACCGGTCCGGCCGGCCAGCAGGTCGCTCATATGCACGTCGATGGCGTCAAAACCGGCACGATGGAAGGCGGCCGCCATTTCAACGTGGGAGTTCACCCCTTGCTCGCGCAGAACGGCTACTTTCGGACGCGCGCCGGTGGCAATATACGGCGCGGCGACGTCGTCATTAATATCAAACGAGAGGTTCACATTGAGGCCCGGGTCGGCGTCATTAGCTTTCGCCTGGTGCTCCTGATCGGCACAGGCCGGGTTGTCGCGCAGACGCTGCATCTGCCAGGTGGTTTCCGCCCACCACATGCGCAACGTAGTGCGGCTTTCGCTGAATACCGTCTGACCGTCGGCAGTCAGCACAAAGCGATCGCCCTCGACCGCTTTACCGAGGTAATGCACGCAGTCTGCCAGGCCGTTGGCCGCCAGAATGGCTTCTACCGCTTCACGGTCTGCGGCGCGCACCTGAAGCACCGCCCCCAGCTCTTCGTTGAACAGCGCGGCAAGACGGTCGTCGCCCAGCGCGGCGATATCCGCTTCCAGGCCACAGTGGCCGGTAAAGGCCATTTCCGCCAGGGTCACCAGCAGGCCGCCGTCGGAGCGGTCGTGGTAGGCCAGCAGTTTACGCTGCGCCACCAGGGCCTGCATCGCATCCCAGAAGCCTTTCAGTTGGGCAACATCGCGCACGTCAGCCGGCTTGTCGCCGAGCTGGCGATAGACCTGCGCCAGCGCCGTCGCGCCCAGCGCGTTGTGCCCTTTACCGAGGTCGATCAGCAGCAGGGCGTTATCTTCCGTCGAAAGCTGCGGCGTGACGGTATGACGAACATCTTCAACACGGGCGAAGGCAGAGATGACCAGCGACAGCGGGGAGGTCATCTCACGCTGCTCGTTGCCTTCCTGCCAGCGGGTTTTCATCGACATCGAGTCTTTACCGACCGGAATGGTCAGGCCCAGCGCCGGGCACAGCTCTTCGCCCACCGCTTTCACCGCCTCATACAGGCCAGCGTCTTCACCCGGGTGGCCGGCGGCGGCCATCCAGTTAGCCGACAGCTTCACGCGGTTCAGCTCGCCAATCTGCGTGGCTGCGATGTTGGTCAGCGCTTCGCCGACCGCCAGACGGCCGGAGGCGGCGAAGTCCAGCAGGGCGACCGGGGCGCGCTCGCCCATCGCCATCGCTTCGCCATAGTAGCTGTCCAGGCTGGCGGTGGTCACCGCGCAGTTGGCCACCGGGATCTGCCACGGGCCAACCATCTGGTCACGGGCGACCATGCCGGTCACCGTGCGGTCGCCAATGGTGACGAGGAAGGTTTTCTCGGCCACCGTTGGCAGGTGTAGAACGCGGTTAACCGCATCGGCAAGGGTAATCGGTTGGCGATCCAGCGCACTGCCCTGAGCTTTCAGAGTCTGCACGTCGCGGGTCATTTTCGGCGTTTTGCCGAGCAGGACGTCCAGCGGCAGGTCGATTGGCTGATCGTTAAAGTGGCTGTCGCTCAGGCTCAGGTGCTGCTCAGCGGTGGCTTCGCCGATGACGGCATAAGGCGCGCGCTCGCGGCGGCACAGCTCGTCAAATAGCGGCAGCTGTTCCGGGGCGACCGCCAGAACATAACGTTCCTGCGATTCGTTACACCAGATCTCCAGCGGGCTCATGCCTGGTTCATCGCTGAGAATATCGCGCAGCTGGAATTTACCGCCGCGGCCGCCGTCGCTCACCAGCTCCGGCATGGCGTTGGAGAGACCGCCCGCGCCAACGTCGTGGATAAAGAGGATCGGGTTGGCGTCGCCCAGTTGCCAGCAGCGGTCGATCACTTCCTGGCAGCGACGTTCCATTTCCGGGTTGTCACGCTGTACGGAGGCGAAATCGAGGTCGGCATCAGACTGGCCGGAGGCCATAGAAGACGCCGCGCCGCCGCCGAGGCCGATGTTCATCGCCGGGCCACCCAGCACGATCAGCTTCGCCCCGACGGTGACTTCGCCCTTCTGCACGTGCTCGCCGCGGATGTTGCCGATACCGCCGGCCAGCATGATCGGTTTGTGGTAGCCGCGCAGCTCTTCGCCATTATGGCTGGTAACTTTCTCTTCATAGGTACGGAAGTAGCCGTTCAGCGCCGGACGACCAAATTCGTTGTTAAACGCCGCGCCGCCCAGCGGGCCTTCGGTCATGATGTCCAGGGCGGTGACAATGCGATCCGGTTTACCGAAATCTTCTTCCCACGGCTGTTCGAAGCCCGGGATACGCAGGTTGGAAACCGAGAAGCCCACCAGGCCCGCTTTCGGCTTCGCGCCGCGGCCGGTGGCGCCTTCATCACGGATTTCACCGCCGGAGCCGGTTGCCGCGCCCGGCCATGGAGAGATGGCCGTCGGGTGGTTATGGGTTTCCACCTTCATCAGAATGTGCGCCGGCTCCTGATGGAAGTCGTAACGCCCGGTCTGGTGGTCGGCGAAATAGCGCCCGACTTCAGACCCTTCCATCACCGCGGCGTTGTCTTTATAGGCTGACAGGACGTAGTCCGGCGTTTTTTCAAAGGTGTTTTTGATCATTTTGAACAGCGACTTCGGCTGCTGTTCGCCGTCGATGATCCAGTCGGCATTGAAAATCTTATGGCGACAATGCTCTGAGTTCGCTTGGGCAAACATATACAGCTCGATATCGTTCGGGTTGCGGCCCAGACGGGTAAACGCGTCCTGCAGATAGTCAATTTCGTCGTCGGCCAGCGCCAGCCCCAGACGGAGGTTGGCGTCAATCAGCGCCTGACGCCCTTCGCCCAGCAGGTCGACGCTGGTGACCGGCGTCGGCTGATGGTGAGCGAACAGCTTCTCACCTGCTTCCAGGGCGTCGAAGACACTCTCCATCATGCGGTCGTGCAGCTCCGCCGCCACTGCGGCCCATTGCGCTTCGGTCAGGGTTGAGGCCTCAACGTAATACGCCACACCGCGCTCCAGACGTACAACCTGCGCCAGTCCGCAGTTGTGGGCAATATCGGTAGCTTTAGAAGACCAGGGAGAGATGGTGCCAGGGCGAGGGGTCACGAGCAGTAATTTACCGGTCGGGGTATGGCTGTTTAAGCTCGGGCCATACTTAAGCAGTCGCGCCAGGCGCTCGCGATCGTCAGCGCTCAACGGGGCGTTCAGATCGGCAAAATGAATATACTCGGCATATATGGCGCTTACCGGAAGGTTGGCCGCCTGAAATCGTGCCAGCAGTTTATTAATACGGAATGCCGACAGTGCAGGTGAACCACGCAAAATTTCCATCATAAGTCTCTCGTCTTCGAAGCTTTCAGGGTGAGCCAGGGGGGGAAACGGGCGTCATTATAGTGAATCCTGCGCCCCGACGAAACCGTTTGCGTAGAAATAAAATGATTCATCAGCTTTATCAATAAATGTGACGACCATCGCGAATAAGTTGCCAACTGGCGCATTCTTAAGCAGAATGCCGCTCATTCGACGACAACCTTGCGTTTTTTCCGGACATCAGATCGGAA
>ERZ506542.142-NODE-142-length-13858-cov-5.95016_pt1 | contig 13858 bp, 9 predicted proteins | sample MGYA00512769_ERZ506542 | MGnify/ENA metagenome assembly ERZ506542
GCAGGATCAGGCGCGGATTTTCCAGCAGGTTTGACCACGGCAGCGCCGCCAGCGACTGCTCCAGCAGACCCAGCTCACTATGGTTAAACATACCCCAGGCATGATTGAGTAAGATATCGCGCAGCATTTTAGCATCGCCGGCCGCCAGCGCATGGTGGATGGCTTCGCTGGGGAACCCTTGCGCCATCCAGCTTTCTGCCGCAGCGTGGTGGATCTCCGGCAGTTCAACCGCCAGCTCCCACTGACAGCGCTGGCGCAGGAAGCTGCCAAATAGCGGGTGATAGCGGAACCATTCGCCGGAATCATCCATCCGCTGCAGGAACAGCCCCTGGCGTTCGATCTCTTCCAGCTGCATCTGGCCATTCTCTTCGCCGGTGACGCGCACGATTAACGCGTCGTTCATCGAGCGCAGCAGAGAACTCTTCAGCAAAAAGTTACGCGTGCGGGCGTCAACGTTATCCAACACTTCATCCACCAGATAATCCGACAGATGGCTGGCGTTAATCCCGGCGAGGCGGCGGGCTGAGTGTTGGGCGGAGGAGTTGTTTTGGCGGGCGGAGAGGGCGATGAGCTGCAGCGCGGTGGCCCACCCGGCGACATCGTCGCACAGCCGGCTGCTGTCGTCGGCTTCGATAGGCGACGTCAGTCGACAGTCGAAAAATTGTTTCGCCCCCTGGTGGGTAAACGCCAACTGCTGGCTGCCAATCTCCAGCAGCTGATCGCGAACGCGCAGGTTGGCAATGCCCAGCTGCGGCAGATTACGCGACAGGACCACCAGGGTCATATTCTCTGGCTGATGGCGCAGGAAAAAGCGCATCGCGTCATGGATCACCGGATTATTGATCAGATGGTAATCGTCAATGACGAGGTACAGCGGGCGCTGCCAGTCGGCGAGTTCAATAAACAGCTGCGCAAAAAGAGAGGAGAGGCTTGCGTACTGGCGCTTTTGCACCATCGCTTCACTGGCCGCGCAGTGGTTGCCGGTGGCCTGCTGAATGGCCGCGATCAAATAGCTGGCAAAACGCTCCTGCTGGTTGTCGCCTTCGTCCAGCGAGAACCACCCGAGATCGTTTTTACCTGCGGCCCACTGAGAAATGAGCGTTGTTTTACCGTACCCGGCAGGACTGGTGATCAGCACGAGACGATAATTGTTCGCGCCGGAAAGTTTCGCCAGTAAACGCTCACGAACCACAGTGTGTTCAAGGCGGACCGGACGACTTAATTTGGACGGAATCAACATAGTTCTACATTTCGCTGTGCAAGAGAGAGGTTGCGATTTTTTTTGCGCTTCGTAATTAATATCTACTAAGGTCGGCGATTATGAAATTTATTGCAAGTTATGTCCGAAGTTTATGCTCTTGAATTTGCTCTATGTCACAAATTTCGACATTGGTTGAGAATGGGAAAAAATCGCACGCAGGACGTGCCGGCAGAGGTTTTCAGACCCCTACCGCAGGTGTGGGGACAGAAGTGTTTTATACGAAGAGTAGTCGTTTGTTTTTATTAAATTATTGTCAGTGATTTCTGAGAAGTAATCTTTTTTACGTGACTGAGTGATGAAACGTACTTATTTCTCAAGAGAGCTATATTTATTTTTTTAATAACGTGGCGAGGAGCGAGAATCTTTTTATCACGAATTGGGCTGTAACAAATTTTTACCCCGCTGATATGGCATCGTGATTGTCATATTGTGCTTATTTTTACAGCATATTTTTGCCTTCTCACCCACACTATAGTGTCCAGGATCACACTTTTCGCTCATCCCCGCCACTCCTCCCTGTCTAATCCCCGTCAGGATGAGGACGATGAATCGGGAGGTCGGCACACTAGCGCCATCGTTTTAGTAAAGGACCCGGATCTCATTATGTCACAGACTTCATTTAACAAAGCTCAGTTTCAGGCTGCACTGACGCGTCAGTGGCAGCATTTTGGTTTACAGTCCGCTTCCGAGATGACACAGCGTCAATGGTGGCGCGCCGTCAGCGGAGCGCTGGCGGAACTTCTGGCGGCCCAGCCGGTGGCGAAACCGGCGCAAGGGCAGCGTCACGTTAACTACATCTCGATGGAGTTTCTGATTGGTCGCCTGACCGGCAACAACCTGCTCAATCTGGGCTGGTACGAGGGCGTCAGCGACGCGCTGAAAGGCTACGACGTCAACCTCACCGATCTGCTGGAAGAGGAGACCGATCCAGCGCTGGGTAACGGCGGCCTGGGACGTCTGGCAGCCTGCTTCCTCGACTCTATGGCGACCGTAGGCCAGTCGGCGACCGGCTATGGCCTCAACTACCAGTATGGTCTGTTCCGCCAGTCCTTTGACGACGGCCAGCAGATGGAAGCCCCGGACGACTGGGGTCGCAACAGCTACCCGTGGTTCCGTCATAACGACGCGCTGGATGTCCAGGTCGGTATCGGTGGGAAAGTCAGCAAAAACGGCGAATGGCAGCCGGCGTTCGTCATTACCGGCGAAGCCTGGGATCTGCCGGTGCTCGGTTATCGCAACAACGTCGCCCAGCCGCTGCGTCTGTGGCAGGCCAAACACGCTCATCCGTTTAACCTGACCAAATTCAACGATGGCGATTTCCTGCGCGCCGAGCAGCAGGGTATCGATGCGGAAAAACTGACCAAGGTGCTGTACCCGAACGACAACCATCAGGCGGGTAAAAAATTGCGCCTGATGCAGCAGTACTTCCAGTGCGCCTGCTCGGTGGCTGATATCCTGCGCCGCCACCATCTGGCTGGACGCAAGCTGGCCGAGCTGGCGGATTACGAAGTGATCCAGCTGAACGATACGCACCCGACTATCGCTATCCCGGAACTGCTGCGCGTGCTGATCGACGAGCACCAGCTGAGCTGGGACGACGCTTGGGCGATCACCAGCAAAACCTTCGCTTACACCAACCATACCCTGATGCCAGAAGCGCTCGAGTGCTGGGATGAGAAGCTGGTGAAAGCGCTGCTGCCGCGCCATATGCAGATTATTAAAGAGATCAACGACCGCTTTAAACAGCTGGTGGACAAAACCTGGCCGGGCGATAAGCAGGTCTGGGCGAAGCTGGCGGTAGTGCATGACAAACAGGTTCGGATGGCCAACATGTGCGTGGTGGGCGGCTTTGCCGTCAACGGCGTGGCGGCGCTGCACTCGGACCTGGTAGTAAAAGATCTATTCCCGGAATATAACCAGCTGTGGCCGAACAAATTCCATAACGTGACCAACGGCATCACGCCGCGCCGCTGGATCAAGCAGTGCAACCCGGCGCTGGCCTCGCTTCTGGATGAGACGCTGAAAAAAGAGTGGGCCAATGATCTCGACCAGCTGATCAATCTGGAAAAATACGCTGACGATGCAGCGTTCCGTCAGACCTACCGCGACATCAAACAGGCTAACAAAGTGCGTCTGGCCGAGTTTGTTAAGCAGCGCACCGGGATCGAGATTAACCCGCAGGCGATTTTTGACATCCAGATCAAACGTCTGCACGAGTACAAGCGTCAGCACCTGAACCTGCTGCATATCCTCGCGCTGTACAAAGAGATCCGTGAAAATCCGCAGGCCGATCGCGTACCGCGCGTCTTCCTGTTCGGTGCGAAAGCGGCGCCGGGATACTATCTGGCGAAGAACATTATTTTTGCCATCAACAAGGTAGCGGAAACGATCAACAACGACCCGAAAGTCGGCGATAAGCTGAAAGTGGTCTTCCTGCCGGACTATTGTGTATCGGCGGCGGAAAAACTGATCCCGGCAGCGGACATCTCCGAGCAGATCTCCACCGCGGGCAAAGAAGCCTCTGGTACCGGCAACATGAAGCTGGCGCTGAACGGGGCGCTGACCGTCGGCACGCTGGATGGCGCTAACGTGGAAATCGCTGAGCAGGTGGGCGAGGAGAATATCTTTATCTTCGGCCACACGGTCGAAGAAGTGAAAGCCCTGAAAGCGAAAGGCTACGATCCGCTGAAATGGCGTAAGAAGGACAAACTGCTCGATGCGGTACTTAAGGAGCTGGAGAACGGCACCTATAGCAACGGCGACAAGCATGCCTTCGACCAGATGCTGCATAGCCTGCTGCAGGGCGGCGACCCGTACCTGGTGCTGGCCGATTTCGAAGCCTATGTGGCGGCGCAAAAACGGGTAGATGAGCTGTATCGCGACCAGGAAGCCTGGACCCGCGCGACAATTCTCAACACCGCGCGCTGCGGCATGTTCAGCTCCGACCGCTCGATCCGTGATTATCAGCAACGTATCTGGCAGGCGAAACGCTAAAGGAAGGCCTATGGAGAGTAAACGCCTCGATAATGCCGCGCTGGCGGCGGGCATCAGCCCCAGCTATATCAACGCGCACGGCAAGCCGCAGTCTATCGCGGCTGTCACCAAACAGCGCCTGTTGGATGCGATGCATCGCTCTACTGCCGCCACGAAAGTGGCGGTTAACCCGCTGCCGAACGTGAAAATTTTCACCCACGGCAAAAAAATGTCGCTGCCGGTGGCAGGACGCGGTGAGTATCAGTGGATCCTGACCACTGAGGACGGTAAGCAGTATCAAGGGAAAACCCGCGGCGGCGAGACGCTGCCGCTGCCGGCTAAACTGCCGGAGGGGTACCACTCCCTGACCCTCACCCAGGAGGGGGAGCGCTGGCACTGCCGGACGATCGTCGCGCCGGCGCGCTGCTACGAGCCACAGCCGCTGAAAGAGGGGAAAAAGCTGTGGGGCACTTGCGTGCAGCTGTATACCCTGCGTTCGGAGAAAAACTGGGGGATCGGCGATTTTGGCGATCTGCGGGCTATGCTGCCGGAAATCGCCCGCCGCGGCGGGTCGTTTATTGGCCTTAACCCGATTCATGCCCTCTATCCTGCGAACCCGGAGAGCGCCAGCCCGTATAGTCCGTCTTCACGTCGCTGGTTGAACGTCATCTACATCGACGTCAATGCGGTTGACGATTTCCAGCATAGCGAAGAGGCACAGGCGTGGTGGCAGTCTCCGGCAACGCAGCAGGCACTGCAGGCGGCGCGGGAAACGGACGATGTGGATTATACCGCCGTGACCACGCTGAAAATGACTGCGCTGCGTATGGCGTGGAAACGATTCTCTCGTCGTGAAGATGAGCAGATGACGGCGTTCCGCGAGTTTGTTCTACGCGAAGGGGAAAGCCTCTATTGGCAGGCCGCTTTCGATGCGCTGCACGCCTGGCAGGTTCAACAGGACCCGTTGCGCTGGGGCTGGCCGGCCTGGCCGAAGGCCTTTCAGGATATCGACAGCCCTGAGGTGAAAGCCTTCTGCATCGAGCATGAAGACGATGTCAGTTTCTATCTCTGGCTGCAGTGGCTGGCCTGGAGCCAGTTTGCCGCCTGCTGGGAAACCAGCCAGCGTGACGGCATGCCGATCGGCCTCTACCGCGACCTGGCAGTGGGCGTCGCCGAGGGCGGCTCGGAGACCTGGTGCGATCGTGAACTGTACTGCCTGAAAGCATCCGTAGGCGCGCCGCCGGATATTCTGGGCCCGCTGGGCCAGAACTGGGGCCTGCCGCCGATGGATCCGCATATCATTGCCGCCCGCGCCTATGAGCCGTTTATCGACCTGCTGCGCGCTAATATGCAGAACTGCGGCGCGTTGCGCATCGATCACGTGATGTCTGTGCTGCGTCTGTGGTGGATCCCGTATGGTGAAACCGCCGACCATGGCGCTTACGTTCAGTATCCGGTCGACGATCTGCTGTCGCTGCTGGCGCTGGAAAGCCAGCGTCATCGCTGCATGGTGATCGGCGAAGATCTGGGCACGGTACCGGTAGAGATCGTCAGCAAGCTCCGCAACAGCGGCGTCTATTCTTATAAGGTGCTCTATTTTGAGAGTGATGCAGAGAAAACGTTCCGCGCGCCGGCGCTGTACCCGGAGCAATCAATGGCTGTGGCGACGACGCACGACCTGCCCACCCTCCGCGGCTACTGGGAAAGCGGCGATCTGACGTTAGGTAAAGCGCTGGGCCTCTATCCTGATGAGGTGGTGCTGCGCGGACTGTACCAGGACCGCGAACTGGCGAAGCAAGGGCTGCTGGACGCGCTGCATAAGTACGGCTGTCTGCCCAAGCGCGCCGGACATAAGGCCTCGCTGATGAGCATGACGGGGATCCTCAACCGGGGGATGCAGCGTTACATTGCCGACAGTAACAGTGCGCTGCTGGGCCTGCAGCCGGAAGACTGGCTGGAGATGGCATCGCCGGTTAACATTCCGGGCACCAGCACGGAGTACCCGAACTGGCGCCGGAAGCTGTCCGTCACCCTTGAGCAGATGTTTGCCGATGAACGGGTCAATAAGCTAATTAAGGATCTGGATAAACGGCGCAAGGCGGCGAGCAAGAAAGCCGCCTCCTGATAACTTCCTGCCGCGCGCTCCTCTGCGCGGCGAAGGGTATGTCCAATAAAAAAGGCCGGCCCGCTTCACGCGGACCGGCCTTTTTCTGTGCTGAGAGTGACCTTACACTACCATCCCCAGCAGCAGACAGCCCACCAGGCCGCAGACTGAGATAATGGTTTCCAGCACCGACCAGGACTTGATGGTCTCGCCGATGGTCAGGTTAAAGTACTCTTTGAACAGCCAGAAGCCCGGATCGTTGACATGGGAGAAGATAACGCTGCCGGAGCCAACGGCGATAACCATCAGCTCCGGGCTGACGCCGGTGGTGGCGATCAGCGGCGCGGCAATCCCGCCCGCGGTGATGGCGGCCACGGTTGCTGAACCCAGCGCGATACGCAGCACTGCGGCGATAGACCACGCCATAAACAGCGGAGACATGTTTGATTCGTGCATGATAGAGGCGATGTATTTATCCATGCCGCTATCTACCAGCACCTGCTTGAAGGCGCCGCCGCCGCCGATGATCAACAGCATCATGGCGATGATTTTGATCGAAGAGGTCAGGGTATCGTTGATCTGCTCCATGGAGCGGCCGCGGTTCAAACCGAAGGTGAACAGGGCAATCAGTACCGCAATCAGGGTAGCCATCACCGGGTCGCCGAAGAACTCGGCAATTGGCAGGAAGGCGTGGCCTTTCGGCAGGATCATCTCGGCCACGGCGCGCATCGCCATCAGGATCACCGGAACCAGCGAGGTCCAGACGCTGACGCCAAAGCCTGGCATCTCTTCTTCAGTGAACACTTTCGGGTTATGCAGGCCTTCCGGGATCGGCTTATCAATGCCTTTCAGGAAGTGCGCAAACACCGGCCCTGCCAGGATAACCGTCGGGATAGCCAGAATGGTGCCGTAGAGCAGCGTTTTGCCCATATCGGCATGGAAGATGGTGGCAATCGCTGTCGGACCCGGATGCGGCGGCAGGAAGCCGTGGGTGACGGAGAGCGCGGCGGCCATCGGTACGCCGACGTACAGCAGCGGAATACGGGCCGAAGCGGCGATGGTGAACACCAGCGGCAGCATCAGCACGAAGCCCACCTCGTAGAACAAGGCGAAGCCAACGGTGAAGCCGGTCAGGACCACCGCCCACTGAATATGCTTTTTACCGAACTTATTGATAAGGGTAGTGGCGATACGCTGGGCGCCGCCGCAGTCTGCCAGCAGTTTACCGAGCATGGCGCCGAAGCCCATGATCAGCGCGAGGCTGCCAAGGGTACCGCCAACGCCGTTCTTGATGGAGACGATCACTTTATCCAGTGGCATACCCTGCATTAATCCGACGGCGAGCGCCACCAGAACCAGCGCAATGAAACCGTTCATTTTGAAACGGATCATTAACAGCAATAACAGGGCAACCCCGATAGCAACGATGACTAATGGCATGATTTACCTGGCCTTAATTTGTTATGGGTAACGTCAAAGTTTGAACCTGTAGAGCATCCGCTCCGTCAGGGAGCTAAATAGTCCGGCACCGTAAATGCTTGCATTATCCTTACCCAGAGAAAGGATAGCTGGCTATTTTTTTGCCGGTGGTGCCTGAAGTGGATGATACGGGTAACATGTGAGGGTTGAGAATCACCTGACGGGGGAAAATGTTAAATATGAGACTTAAGTCATACTCTTTCCCCGGTTTTTACCGGTCGTTTAGCGAGAGATGTTGCGCGGTAACACAGAATGGATAATACGATCCGGCGGCAGGCTGCCGCCGGAGGAAGGACTTAGTAGTAGGAGTGCTCGCCGCGCTGGTGCTCGGTCAGATCGCGAACCCCTTTCAGCTCCGGAAACTCGTTCAGCAGCTGTTTTTCAATACCTTCTTTCAGGGTCACGTCGACCATCGAGCAGCCGTTGCATCCGCCGCCGAACTGCAGGATAGCCAGACCGTCGTCGGTTATCTCCATCAGCGACACGCGGCCGCCGTGGCCTGCCAGCTGCGGGTTAATCTGCGACTGCAGCAGGTACTCGACGCGCTCCATCAGCGGGGCATCGTCAGAGACTTTGCGCATTTTGGCGTTCGGCGCTTTCAGCGTTAGCTGCGAGCCGAGCTGGTCAGTGACGAAATCAATTTCAGCGTCTTCCAGATAGGGCGCGCTGAGCTCATCGACATAGGCGGTCAGCTGTTCAAATTTCAGCGCCGTGTCGGTGTCTTCCACCGCATCCGGTGGGCAGTAGGATACGCCGCACTCAGCGTTTGGGGTGCCGGGATTAATCACAAATACGCGAATTTGCGTCCCTTCTTCCTGATTTGCCAGCAGTTTGGCAAAGTGCGCTTGTGCAGCATCGGAAATACGGATCATAGCGTTGGCCTAATAGTTGACTATTTTACTGGGTTATAATACGCCCATCAGCGGGGGTCTACAAGGTACGGCACAAACACCATACCTGAACCGTCGCGGCGCCGTTTCGCAAAAGCAGGCGGGATATCTCGGCGACGGTGCTGCCGGTCGTGACGACATCATCCACCAGAGCGATATGGAGTCCGCGCACGGCAAATTCAAGCTGAAAGGCATTTTTCAGGTTTTGCCTGCGCTGGCGGGCATTGAGCGAATGCTGGACGGCGCCGGCTCGCAGGCGCGTCAGGCCTTCGCGATGCCAGACGCATCCTCGCCAGCGGGCTAACGGCCGGCATAGCTCGTCGCACTGATTATAACCCCGGCGCCAGCGGCGGCGATGCCACAGCGGCACCCCGACCAGAGCGTCTACTGGCGGTAAATCGTCACGCTGCAGAAGGCGCAGCTGCAGCAGGCGTGCCAGGGCGGGCCCCAGCTCCGGACGATGATGAAACTTCAGCTGCTGCACCAGACCGCTCAGCGGCGGGCGATAGTCATTGACCGCTACCAGCCAATGCCAGGGAGGGGGCTTTTGCAGGCAGCGACCGCAGGGGAGATGAGGTGTCGCCGCCGGCAGGCCACACTGCGGGCAGAGCGGGGGGCTGGCGAGCAGGGCGCGGCTGCAGCGGGAGCAGATCCCCCAGCGGGCGACCGCCAGCGGCATTTGGCATAGCCAGCATAAGCTGTGTGCTGTTAGCATAATTGGCCTTCTGTCCAGAAAAAAGAGAACGGTAACGGATGAACGACATCTGGTGGCAAACAATCGGCGAAGGGGATTGTCATCTTGTGCTGCTGCACGGCTGGGGGCTGAACGCTCAGGTATGGGATTGCATTACGCCGCAGCTGGCTTCGCATTTTACCCTCCACCTGGTGGATCTGCCGGGCTATGGCCGCAGCGGCGGGTTTGCGGCGATGTCGCTGGAGGCGATGGCGCAGCGGGTGCTGGAGCAGGCCCCTCCACGGGCGGTGTGGTTAGGCTGGAGCCTGGGCGGGCTGGTGGCCAGCCAGGTCGCGATTATGCACCCGGAACGCGTGCAGGCGCTGGTGACGGTTGCTTCTTCTCCCTGTTTCGCGGCCCGCGACGACTGGCCCGGCATTAAGCCTGAAGTGCTGGCCGGGTTTCAGCAGCAACTGAGCGACGATTTCCAGCGTACCGTCGAGCGGTTTCTCGCCTTGCAAACCATGGGAACGGAGAGCGCGCGTCAGGATGCGCGGGCGTTAAAGCAGGCGGTGCTCTCGCTGCCGATGCCTTCCGCTGAGGCGCTGAACAGCGGACTCGAAATCCTCAGAACTGTCGATCTGCGCCAGGCGCTGGTCGGGCTGCCGATGCCGTTTCTGCGGCTGTATGGCCGGCTGGATGGACTGGTGCCGCGTAAGATCGTCCCGTTGCTGGATGATCTGTGGCCGGAAAGCACGTCAATTATCTTTGATAAGGCCGCGCATGCGCCGTTCGTTTCCCATCCCGAGGCCTTCTGCGAGCCGCTGCTGGCGTTGAAAACGCGGCTGGGGTAATTTTTTTCGCCACGCCATGGTAAAAGGGCCATTCCTAGCAATACTTAGGTTGTTACGGTGGTTGATTATTTCAATCCGCCACCGTGACCTACAATAACAACCTTATGGAGAGTAGAGGCTATGAAACTTGTTACAGGAATGGTTGCATCTCTGGTGATAGGCACCCTGTCTTTTGGCGCATTCGCCGCGAAAGAGATCCAAAAAGAAGACGTGGCGAAGATGAATCTGACCAAGGTCGGCAGCATTACGACCTCCAGGACGACGTCGCCGATGGACGCTCGACGCGATCTGTCGAAAAAAGCCGATGAGCTGGGTGGGAAATACTTTGTGGTGATTGCCGGGCAGAAAAACGAAAAAACCGTACACGCTAACGCTGACGTTTATAAATAATCCAGTCATAAAAAAACGGGCCTGCTGGCCCGTTTTTCACGGATGTTTCACTCGTATGACCGCGTTGCGCGACCAGGACTTACACCTTTCATCGCAGCGTCCACCACTCCTGCTGGCACGCGACTTTTCCTTCAGGACAGCTCTTACAACTGCCGGATAGGCAACCTCCGCTCGTTTCGCTGATCCGTACTACCTTACCCATGGCTTCCATCCGTTCCAGCATCGCGTCAATCATTGGCTGAGGCGTCTGCAGGCGAGCACTGAGCTGTTTTGCCTCCATGCGGCCCTGTAGGGCCAGCATATCGCGGACTTCTATTAACGACGCCACAGGCCCTCCTTAGTGGCAATCGCCAGCCGGGCTGGCACAGCAGGAGGTCGGTGTTTTTCGCGTGGCCAGCAGTGAGACGTCCACCCGGCTGCGCGCCCGGCGCAGCAGGCCGAAGAGCACCACGTTGAACAACACCACCGCCAGGATACATACCAGGCTGTAGCGCGGGTGGTCGCTAAAGCTGACAGTCTGGTAATAGAGCGTCGAGAGCGAATAGGCGATATTCAGCCCCCACAGGACGGAGAAGGTCATCCAGCCGCGGCTCGATTCGCGGGCGATGGCGCCCATCACCGAGATGCAGGGAATATAGAGCAGGACGAAGATCAGGTAGCTGTATGCCGCCGCCGCGCTGCCAAATTTACTGCCCATCACCCCCATGGCGCCGGTGGCCATTTCGCCATCGCCTTTGCTGGCTTCGATGGGGTTAGCCAGGACGCTGAGGCTGAAGGTGTCCTTCAGTCCCTGCCAGGTTTCGTCGACGGCGGCCAGCAGTTCCTCGCCGAGGCTGAAGGTTTGCGGATTGAAGTCCTCGTTCTGGATATCTTCGGCGGTATAGAGGGTGTTCAGTGTACCCACTACCACCTCTTTCGCCATCGCGCCAGTAAACAGGCCGACGGTGGCCTGCCAGTTATCTTCATGCACGCCGATCGGCTTAAACACCGGCGTAATGACCCGGCTCACCGAGGCCAGCGCGGAGTCGTTGATGTTGTCGACGACTTTACCGCTCAGTGAGAAGCTGTTCAGCGCACTGAGGAAGATACTGACGATGACGATCACCTTCCCGGCGCGCAGCACAAAGCCTTTCAGGCGCTGCCAGGTCTGGATAATCAGGCTCTTGATATGCGGGACGTGGTACACCGGCAGCTCCATCACGAACGGCGAGGCTTCGCCGCGCATAATGGTGTGCTTCAACATCAGGCCGGTGAGAATCGCCATCACAATGCCCAGCACATAGAGCGAGAAAACCGCCAGCGCGCCGTTCTGCCCAAAGAAGGCGGCCGCGAAGACGGCGAAGATCGCCAGCCGCGCGCCGCAGGACATAAACGGCGCCATCATAATAGTCATCAGACGCTCACGCGGCGCGTCAAGGGTACGGGCACCCATCACCGACGGCACGTTGCAGCCGAAACCGACAATCAACGGAACGAAGGATTTCCCCGGCAGGCCGAGGGCTTGCATCAGGCGGTCCATGACAAAGGCGGCGCGCGCCATGTAGCCGGAGTCCTCAAGGAAGGAGAGGAACAGATACATCATGCCGATCTGCGGCACCAATGGCAGCACGGTGTTGATACCGCCGCCGATCCCCTGGGCGAGGAAGACGGTCAGCCAGTCCGGGAAGTGCAGGGTGTAACCCAGCCATTGAATGCCATGCACAAAGATCGCGACTGAGCCGGCATCGAAAATCGGCTGCAGCGCGCCGCCGATGTTGATCGCCAGCAGGAACATCAGATACATGACAAAGAGAAAAATCGGCAACCCAAGAAAGCGGTTGAGGATCACTTTGTCCATCGCAGCGGTGAAGCGGCTTGGCTCGGCGGTCAGAGTGTTGCTGACGGCGTCGCAAATGGCGGCGATGGTCTGATAGCGCGCATCTGCGATATACAGCGCCGGGTCGTCTATCTCGTCGCTGAGATTCGCCAGAGCGATATCCAGTTTATCGGCGGCGTCGCCGGCATAGGCCCGGCTGTAGATATCACCCTCCAGCATCTGCAGGCCCAGCCAGCGCCGCTGCCGGGTCGGGATCTGCGCCGACATCTGCTGCGCCAGCAGATCAGCTTCGCGCAGCAGCGGCTGCGGATAGTGGACCAGCTCAATATCGCTATTCGCCTGATGACGGTCGAGGGCAATCTTCAGCGCTTCGATCCCGCGCCCGCGGGTCGAGACCAGCGGAATGACCGGGCAGCCGAGGCGGGCGGCGAGGGCATCGATATCGATACGCACCTGCTGCTTTTCGGCAATATCCAGCATGTTCAGCGCAACGACGCAGGGGATCCCCAGCTCGAGCAGTTGCAGCGTCAGATAGAGGTTGCGCTCGAGATTAGAGGCGTCGACCACATTAATCAGCATGTCGGCATCGCCGCTCAGGATGTAGTGGCAGGCAATCTGCTCGTCCAGCGAGGTCTGCGAGGAGATGGTGGTCAGGGAGTAGGTTCCCGGAAGGTCGACCAGTGTGACCTGGTGGTCAGTAGTCGCGAAAATCCCCTCTTTACGCTCAACCGTCACCCCAGCCCAGTTGCCCACTCGCTGGCGGGCGCCGGTCAGCTGATTAAATAAGGTGGTCTTGCCGGAATTAGGATTACCAATTAAACCAACGGTTAATTTTTTCATATTTCAGACTCTTGTGCCGGGCCAGCCGTTATTGTGCAACCGCTTCCAGTTCGATTAAGGCGAGATCTTTTTTGCGTAATACCAGACTAACGCGTCGGGTTTCGATATGAATAGGGTCGCCGAGCGGCGCCACGCGAACTACATGAAAAGAGGATCCGGGCAGCATGCCGAGGGAGAGCAATTTCTGACGGTATGCTGGGCTAATATCGCGGGAGAATCCAATGATTTTCCACGCACTATCAGGTGTGAATTGCATAGGGCCTACTTGTCTATCGCTAACCGAAGATGAATTGACCGGGCGTCGGGATGTCACCGCGCCGGATACCATAGCCAACGAAAAAAGAAAAAACATTCTGAAAGTGATGATAATGAGAATGGTTTTTATCATCAATACATATGATGCTATCAACGCTATTTTTAAAGCGGAAATCACTTTTTTATTGATGTGCCGCAAAATCCGTCTGTGATCGAAAATGCGCGAAATATTATTTCGGCGATCTAATGTTTAATTAAGGTTTCTTAAGTTAACGAAATGAAAATATTAATTTCGCTGTCTTTCAGACGTGGAATAAAAGCAG
>ERZ506542.153-NODE-153-length-13225-cov-4.84002_pt1 | contig 13225 bp, 9 predicted proteins | sample MGYA00512769_ERZ506542 | MGnify/ENA metagenome assembly ERZ506542
GTTCAGACGTGTGCTCTTCCGATCTCGATTAACGGATATCAAACGTCCTGATGCCAGTCGCCGACGTCCTGAACAGGCGTGAAGCTGACCTATCCTTAGAGCTGGCCCGTTCTGTCTGAAGGAGATGACTATGCAAGATGAAAAACCGCCAATGAAGAAATTACCCACCTCCATGTTGCCAGAAGAGACGGCTCCCCGTCCGGAGTTCCCGGAGCAAGAACAAACCCCGCCGGGTCTGGATGCGGAAATGGAGCCATCTCCGGACCACGGAGAAACCAGCTACACCGGGACCGGGCGGCTGGCCGGTAAGAAAGCGTTGATTACCGGCGGCGATTCCGGGATTGGCCGCGCAGTGGCAATCGCCTTTGCCCGCGAAGGGGCCGATGTGGCGATCAACTATCTGCCCGAAGAGCAAGAGGATGCGGATGAAGTCATCGCCCTGATCAAAGCCGAAGGACGCACCGCGGTAGCCCTCCCGGGGGATATTCGCTCCGAATCCTTCTGCCAGTCGCTGGTCGCCGACGCAGTGGAACAGCTAGGAGGTCTGAGCATCCTGGTCAATAACGCCGGACGTCAGCAATACTGCGAGACCCTTGAGGAGCTCACCACCGAAGATTTCGACGCGACCTTTAAAACTAACGTCTACGCGCCGTTCTGGATCACCCGCGCCGCGCTGCCCCATCTCCAGGCCGGAAGCGCGATCATCAATACCACCTCGGTGCAGGCGTATAAACCCAGTCCGATCCTGCTCGATTATGCCCAGACCAAAGCCTGTCTGGCGATCTTCACTAAATCGCTGGCTAAACAGGTGGCGAAACGAGGCATTCGCGTGAACGCCGTAGCGCCTGGTCCGTACTGGACGGTGCTGCAATCCAGCGGCGGCCAGCCGGACGAAAAAGTGAAACAGTTCGGGAAAGACACACCGATGGGCCGCCCTGGGCAGCCGGTAGAGATTGCCCCGCTGTATGTCATGCTGGCTTCCGATGCCTGCTCATATACCTCCGGGCAGGTATGGTGTTCTGACGGCGGGGATGGTGTGGTCTAAATCCGTCGCCTCCGGAACGATAACCGGGCCGGCGTTATGCCGGCCCCTTCCCCAACACGATCGCCGCGCCGCCCTGCGTGGCGATTTTTCCTCTCCCGCAGCGTGTTCAGCCGGCAGCATGCTATGATATCCACCCGCCGCTGTGCGCTGACCCTGAGGACAACTGATGAGTAATGAGATCCCCCTGAAATTTTATGACATCGTGGACGAGTATGAGACCGAAGCAGCCTCCCCGGTTAACGAGACGGAACGCGATGCACTGGCGCGCTATTTTCAGCTGCTGATTGAGCGGCTGATGAATAACGAAGAGATCGATGAAGAGACGCAGCAGGAGATGGCCCGCGAAGCAGCCATTGACGAACGTCGAATTGACGATATCGCCAACTTCCTTAATCAATGGGGCAACGAGTAAGTCTCATCGTCAGCTCACCGGCAGGGCCACTGCCTGCCGGCGTTGCCGCCCCCTTGTTCAGGCCGCAGTGGCTGTTTCCCCCAGACGTCGCTCCAGCGCATCCAGAAACAGCGGTAGCCCATCGGGTTGATAATCCCGGGAAAGATAGATGCCGTAAACGCTCAGCGCCTTAGGCGTCCACTCAGGGAGCACCACCTCCAGCGCCCCGCTGGCCATCGCGCTCCGCGCCTCCAGTTCGGGGAGCATCGCAATCCCGCACCCGGCGACCGCCGCCTCCAGCAGCAGAGAAGAGATCCCCGCGCTCAGATTGCCGCTTACCGCCACCGACGCTTCCTGCCCCTGCGCATCGCTGAACTGCCAGCGCTGGCCGGCAAAGTGGCTGTATAACAGGCAGTTATGCTGTTGCAGATCCTCCAGCGTCGTCAAGGGGCCATGCTGGCGGAGCCAGCGCGGTGCCGCGCAAAGGAGTGAACGGCACAGGCCAAGGCGGCGAGCGATCGCCCCGGGCTCGGGGGTGTCGGTAATGCGAATGGCCACGTCGATGCGCTCGCCGATCAGGCTGACCGGGTGGTTATTGATATCCAGCTCCAGGCGCAGCAGCGGATAGCGGGCGAGAAAGTCCGGCAGCAGCGGGGAGATCAGCTGCATAGCGGTAAAGTGCGCGCAGGCCACGCGCAGCGTGCCGCTGGGGTCGGCCCGCTGGCGCTCGCCGGCGATTTCATCGGCGATCCGCGTCAGCCCCCGGGTCTTAAGCAACACTTTTTCTCCCGCAGGGGTCAGCGTTAGCCGGCGGGTTGAACGATGGATCAGCCGGGCGCCGGCCCAGTTCTCCATCTGCTCCAGATAGCGGCTCACCATCGGCCGCGACATCCCCAGCGCCCGCGCCGCAGCGCTGAGACTTCCCAGCTCGCAGATACGCAGATACACCTGCGCCGCAATCACCCTGTCCATCACCCCCCCTTCATCTGCACGATTTATGAAACTCAGCATCTCTTATTTCAGGAATTCTATCAAATAGCGAAATCCGTACAATGGAACGCATTCACCTGTTAATGAGAATAAATCATGAAATTATCTGCCCTTGCTGTTGCCACCGCCATGTTCAGCGGCGCGGTCTTCGCGGCGCCTCTGACGCTGCAAACCTACAATCCGCAGGAAAACGGTCTCTTTGCCGTTAACTCCACTCTCGTCTCCGGCCCGCACGAAGCAGTGCTGTTTGATGCGCAGTTCAGCGTAAAGGACGGCGAAAAGCTGGTAGACATGATCAAGAAAAACGGCAAGCCGCTCACGCGGATTGTGATCACCTCCGGCGATCCGGATTTCTATTTTGGCCTTGAGCCGCTGGTGAAAGCCTTCCCGCAGGCGGAGGTGGTCGCCACGCCGGAGGTGGTCAAGCATATTGAAGCCACCAAAGCGGCCAAACTGGCGTACTGGGGCCCGCAAATGAAAGATGGCGCGCCGACGCAGGTGTACGTTCCGCTGGCGCTGAAGGCCAACAGCTTTACCATCGATGGCGAGAAAGTGACGATGATTCAGCCGCATGACTACGCAGCGTTCGTCTGGATCCGGGCGAACAAAACGATCCTCGGCGGCACCGGCGTGGCGTGGGGCATGCATCTCTGGACCGCCGACACCCAGACACCGGCCAGTCGTCAAAAATGGCGCAACACGCTGGACCAGATGATCGCCCTGCACCCGCAGCGGGTGATCCCGGGCCATTATCTCGGCACTCCGCCGGAGGGAGACAGCGCAGTGCGCTTTACAAAAACTTACCTCCAGCAGTTCGAGCAGGCGCTGAAGACGCATTCGGATTCTGCCGGGGTGATCAAGGCGATGGAGGCACAGTGGCCGGGCCTGGCGGAGACCAGCTCGCTGGAGTTAAGCGCCAAAGTTAATACCGGTGAGATGAAGTGGTGACCCCTGCGGCGCGCAAGGGAGACAGTTCTTAATCTGGCTCCCAAGGGTTGCTATTGCCGAGAAAATGGACCACCCTACCTGTGGCCGCACAAAAAACGCGCGACCGACTTTGGGTTACATTTCATCCGGTCATTACCGGGTTTGCCCTTGAAACCAGAACAGGATAAAGGAGTCAGAATGAAATCGAACCATCAGGCACGTCATCTTCTCGGTCTGAACTACAAGCTTTCCCGGCAGAAAAAAGTGGTGCTGGAAGGCGATGAAGAAACCACCATCAACCACATCCATGCTACCGGCCGCAAACGCCGCGGTGGTTAATTTTCAGCCTGAGTGATGATAAACAACACCGTCCTGTTGCCAGGATGGTGTTTTTTTATGGCAATTGATTGCTTGTTTACCCGCTTGAAGACCTTCTGCTCTATACTCTGCCCGCTGCTTTCCACCCGCCCTTCGCTTATCGCCGCGCCGGGACTGTGGTCATGATCAAGGAGTTAGTGCGATGCAATTTACCCATAAGAAAAACCGTTCCCTGTACATCCCCTACGCGGGTCCCGTTCTGCTTGAATTCCCCCTGCTCAACAAGGGAAGCGCCTTCAGTATGGAAGAGCGCAGCAATTTCAACCTGCTCGGCCTGCTGCCGGAAGTGGTTGAAACTATCGAAGAGCAAGCGGAACGTGCCTGGATCCAGTATCAGGGATTCAAAACTGAAATCGACAAACATATTTATCTGCGTAACATCCAGGACACCAACGAAACCCTGTTTTATCGCCTGATCGGCAACCACCTCGAAGAGATGATGCCGGTTATCTATACCCCAACGGTAGGCGCCGCCTGCGAACGTTTCTCCGAGATCTACCGTCGCGCCCGCGGCGTCTTTATCTCCTACCAGAATCGCCATAACCTTGACGACATCCTGCAGAACGTCCCGAACCACAACGTGAAAGTAATTGTGGTCACCGATGGCGAGCGTATTCTCGGCCTCGGCGATCAGGGGATCGGCGGCATGGGGATCCCGATCGGCAAGCTGTCGCTGTACACCACCTGCGGCGGCATCAGCCCGGCTTACACCCTGCCTATCGTGCTGGACGTGGGGACAAACAACCAGCAGCTGCTGGACGATCCGCTGTATATGGGCTGGCGCCATCCGCGCATTACCGACGACGAGTATTATCAATTCGTTGACGACGTGATCCAGGCAATTAAGGCCCGCTGGCCGGACGTCCTGCTGCAGTTTGAAGACTTTGCGCAGAAGAACGCCATGCCGCTGCTCAACCGCTATCGCAATGAAATCTGTTCGTTTAATGATGATATTCAGGGCACCGCGGCGGTGACCGTCGGGACGCTGATCGCCGCCAGCCGCGGCGCCGGTAGCCAGCTGAGCGAGCAAAAAATCGTCTTCCTCGGTGCGGGTTCGGCCGGCTGCGGTATCGCCGAGCAGATTATCGCCCAGATCGTCCGCGAAGGACTCAGTGAAGAAGAGGCCCGCCAGCGCGTGTTCATGGTTGACCGCTTCGGTCTGTTAACCGATGGCATGCCTAATCTGCTGCCGTTCCAGAACAAGCTGGTGCAAAAGCGTGAACATCTGCAGGGCTGGGATACCACCAGCGAGGCACTGTCTCTGCTGGACGTTGTGCGCAACGTGAAGCCGAACATCCTGATCGGCGTCTCTGGTCAGCCGGGGCTGTTCACGGAAGAGATTATCCGCGAGATGCACAAGCACTGCCCACGGCCGATCGTGATGCCGCTCTCCAACCCAACCTCACGGGTGGAAGCGACGCCGCAGAATATCCTGAGCTGGACCGACGGCGAGGCGCTGGTCGCCACCGGCAGCCCGTTCTCCCCGGTTACCGTGAAAGGCAAGCAGTATCCCATCGCCCAGTGCAATAACTCCTATATTTTTCCGGGGATTGGACTGGGCGTGATCGCCTCCGGCGCGTCACGGGTCACTGACGAGATGCTGATGGCTGCCAGCGAAACCCTGGCAAAGCACTCGCCGCTGGTAAACAACGGTGAAGGTCCGGTGCTGCCGGAGCTGAAGGATATCCAGACCGTCTCGCGGGCGATAGCCTTTGCGGTCGGCAAGGTGGCGCAGGAGCAAGGCGTGGCGGTGAAAACCTCCGCCGAAGCGCTGCTGCAGGCTATCAGCGATAATTTCTGGCTGCCGGAATATCGCAATTATCGCCGCACCTCGATTTAATCGCTCTCACCGGGCCGAGATAGCGGCCCGGTTATTAATAATGTCAGAATAATATCTCCCGCCACAGAAACGCTTTTTCCGCCTATATACATTGATCGTAAAAATAGAAAACAGATAGCATTTGCCGCACGCCCTCTGCTGTGCAAAATAGTTGCCTCTCCCCTCACAACGGAATGTGAAATGCAAAAGTTAACCTCTGGCACAAATAAAACGATCGCTATTCTGATCCGTGTTGTTTTATTAGTTACGGGCGGGTCCGCCATCATTGCCGGCCTGTGCCTGTTTGGCGGCGATACGTGGATGCTCACCCCGCGCGCTGAGCAGTATCAGCCCGCCACCGGCGATCTGGTGGATGTCGTCATCTATGAGCCGAGTAAATTTTTCTTCGCCCTACTCTACGTGTTTATTACTACCCTGGTCTGGCTGCTGGCGGTACGTAACATTCCCTGGCGGCCGATACAGCATCCTATATTAGCGCTGATGGTACTGATTGCCGCCGGGATATTTATTTTCCTCCATCCGGAGGTCACCCCAGGACAAGATGCCAGTATTCAGTACGGTAAACACAATACCTATTATGCATCCATATTCTGGATGAAAACCCGGTCAGGTAGTCATTCCGCTAAGCAATCAAAATATGAAACCTTTGTTGAAGCAAAAGATCCCCGCTGGCTGATCGACAGAAACAATCTTGGCCGCGCCTGGCGCTGTGAAGTGCAGCGGCATAGCCAGTTTTACACCCTGTCATTCAATGAGGGCTGGTTCCCGAACGGCGATCCGCAGGTCCTTGCCAACCAGTGTAGTCAGATTGCCGATCTGGATACCGTCTCTGAAGACGAGTTGCTCGTCACTAAAACCATCAGGAGCCGTAAATGAGCCAGCAAAAAAGGGTTCTGCAACCGATATTACGCCTCTGGCTGGGGCTGTTTAGCGGAATGTTGCTGGTGAGCGCCATCAGCGCCTTTCACGGTGAGTACTGGTATTTCGGCGATAAGCAAGCGTTTTACGCGGCGAAAGCCGGCGAGGTCTCAGTGCATGAACTCTATACGCCGGCGAAAATCCTCTTTGCTTTGATCGTCAGCACGATCCCGTCGCTGCTGTGGCTGCTGCTGGTTAACCGTCGGGCGCCGCGGCTGCTGACCCACACTCTCCCACCGGTGTTACTGCTGCTGGCGGGACTGGTGTTTTTCTTCCTGAGACCCGACGTGATTCCAGGCGGGGAGCCCCCTGTCTATCGCTACGGTGAGCGGGAGCGCTACTACCAGACGATACGCTGGCAGAAGGCGGATCCGAGCGCGTGGCGGGATACCCGCTCTGAGTACAACGTGTATATCGAATATCGGGATCCCAGGGGATATCGCGAAGCCGACAATATTAAAAACGCCTATACCTGTGAAACCCACCGGGAGTCACGCTTTTTTACCTTAACCACCGAGGAGAGTTGGTATCCGGATGCGTATCCGAATATCCTCGAGGCCCCCTGCCAGGCGATAAAGGATCCCCAGGCGCTGACGGAATATACCCGCGACCACGCTCGCTGGTTTCCCATTACGTTTTAGCAAACATACAAGCCTTCTGCGCCAACAATATCTCGCCGGTAATGGCACTGAACGCGAAAACTGGTGGGTGTCGTCCCCTGCCAGTTTTGTCACTGGCGCGCTTTCCCTTTCCCCACTACACTGCCATCACCCATCCACTTACTGAATAAAAAAGGAGGCCCCCCATGCTGTATTGTGAAATGTTTATTGTTTCACATGCCTTAGGCAATTGCGCCAGCTCAAGCGTTATCGATATCGTGCTGCGATAACTACGGCTTGAGCGAAGACCCTTCACGCAATCCCTTCTCTCCGGCTTACCGGGTTATCGTCAGCGAGTTTTGACGAGGCATTCGCATGCCTGTAACTCTTGAGTAAGTTGACTATGAGTACATTACTAACTGCCCATGCGCTCCACATGGAGACGGCTTTTGGGCCGCTGTTTAACACCCTCTCCTTCACCCTGAAGAAAGGCGACCGGATCGGTCTCATCGGCCATAACGGTTGCGGCAAAAGCACCCTGCTGCAGGTGCTGGACGGGACGATCGCACCCACCTCGGGCAGCGTCTCGCTCTCCGGTCATTGTCTGATGGCCCGCGTTGAACAGCATCTGCCGGAGTCGCTGCGTACGCAGCCATTGCTGCAGGCGGTGCTGGCCCCGTTACCCGCTGACGCGCGGGAAGCACAGCGCTGGCTGGCCGAGCGTCTGCTGGCGCAGATGGGATTTACCCCGGCGGTGATGGAGCAGCAGACCGCCACCCTGAGCGGCGGCCAACACACACGTCTGCTGCTGGCCCGGGCGCTGATCCGCCAGCCTGACCTGCTGCTGTTGGATGAGCCTGGCAACCACCTCGATCTGCCGACCCTGCTGTGGCTGGAAAGCTTCCTGCAAACCTGGCAGGGGAGCTTCGTGCTGGTGTCACATGACAACACCTTATTGGATGCTGTAACTAATACCAGCTGGATCCTCCGCGACCAGACGCTGCACAGCTTCGCCTTGCCCTGCAGCGCTGCCCGTCAGGCACTGCAGGAGCAGGATGAAAGCGCCGCGCTGCGCCATAAGGCCGAGCAGAAAGAGATTGACCGGGTCAGCGCCAGCGCCCGACGGCTGGCCACCTGGGGGCGAGTCTATGACAATGAAGATCTCGCCCGCAAAGCCAAACAGATGGAGAAGCAGGTCGCCCGCCTGAAAGACGAGCAGACCGAGCTCAGCGTCGGCGCGCCGTGGCGCCTGTCATTGCAGGGGGATGCCCTGCCAGCTGACCGCCTGCTGGAGATGGACGCTATGCCTGTGGCTCCCGCTGCGGGCCTGCCTGCCCTCTTCACCACCGGCGTGGCGCGCCTGCGCAGCGGCGATCGCGTGGCCATCATGGGGCGCAACGGCGGCGGTAAATCATCGCTGCTGCGCCTGCTGTGGCAGCAAATGAACGACGCATCGCCTCTTCCGGGGCTGCGCCTGCATCCCCGGCTGCACCCCGGCTATTATGACCAGACGCTGGCGCAGTTACCGGACGATGCCAGCCTGCTCGACGCCCTGACGCCGTTCGCCCCGTCGGCGGAGACCCGTAAACGGGCGCTGATCGCCGCCGGGTTTGGCTGGGCGAGACATAGCCAGACGGTCAGCACCCTCAGCGGCGGTGAGCGGTCGCGGCTACTGTTCGTTGGCCTGTCACTGGCGCGCTACAGTCTGCTGTTGTTGGATGAACCCACCAACCATCTTGATATGGAGGGCAAAGCGGCGCTGGCGCAGACGCTGCGCGATTACCCCGGCGGCGTGCTCCTGGTCAGCCATGACCGTCAGTTGATTAGCGAAAGCTGTAACCGCTTCTGGCTGATCGACAGCGCCGGGTTAACGGAATGGCACAGCCTGGAGGAGGTCTATGCCCGTCTGCAGGCCGTGGCGCCCGCCCCGGACAGTCGACTCGCTTTGCAGAGTACGCTCGCCGGGGCTGACAATGATGAAGAGGAGGCGCTGCTGGCGCGGCTGATTGACCTGGAGCAATGGCTGGCTGACGATATGGCCCGCAAACCAAAACATCAAAAGCCGTCGCTTCAGGCGCAGTGGCGAGAAGAGATCGCCCGCCTGCTTAACCAGCTGACGTAATCTCCACGTTCCCCCACCGGCTAAGGCACCACGCGCTTAGCCGGTGTTTCCGGAACGGGTAAATTGCTGCCCGGTCAGCGCCTTACCCCACGACTCCCCCTGGCACTCGTTGTTTAATCTGAAGCCAAAGGACATTTATTGCGGATTCTGCGGGTTCTTCGCCTTCCAGGCTTCCCAGGCGGATTTGATCTCCTGCTTCGCGGCGGCGGCGTCATTAAAGCCGGCCAGTTCGACCTTTTTACGGCCCTCCGGCAGTTCTTTATAGACCCGGAAGAAGGCCTCCAGCCGCTGCTGTTCGATTTTCGGCAGATCGGTGATGGTCTTGATGTCATCGTAGGTGGGGTCAATTTTACTGGCCGGCACGGCGATGATTTTGTCGTCTTTTTCGCCGCCATCAATCATCTTCAGCACACCAATTGGCCGCAGCTTAATCAGCGTGCCCGGCGCCATCGGCGCGCGAGTGTAAAACACTACGTCCAGCGGGTCCCCATCTCCGGCCAGCGACTGGGTCAGCGAGCCGTAGTTTGCCGGGTAAGCAACCGGCATCGACTGAAAGCGGTCGGCGACGATAAACCCCGTCTTAGCATCGGTTTCGTACTTAATGATCCCCCCCGCCGGGATCTCGGTGACGGCGTAAAATTCTTCCGGGTTGTTTTCCGGCTGGGGAAATTCCAGCACATTATGGGCCTGAGCGGCGGCGGACAAAAGCAGGCCGGCGGTGAGGATGGTTTTTACCAGATGCATTGTTGTATCACTCTGTTGTTATAAGAAATTGATGCACAAAACAATAGATTCGAGTGATGACAAAAAAATGACTATTCATCGGCAATATTATTACCTACCAAATATAGCGATATTGTCTGAATTTTGTGCTATCTCTGTAGCAAAAAACCACATTCTGTACTAAGCGCCTTGTATTTTACCGCTCAGCGTCTAATCCTTATTGGGTACTATTGCATTAATTAAGTTAATCAATTCCCCCACAAGGAGACAGGCATGAAGGCAGCTGTTGTTACCCACGACCACCAGGTTAACGTCACGGAAAAAACGCTGCGCCCGCTGGAATACGGCGAAGCGCTGTTGAAAATGGAATGCTGCGGCGTGTGTCATACTGACCTGCACGTGAAAAACGGCGATTTTGGCGATAAAACCGGCGTCATTCTCGGCCATGAAGGGATCGGGGTGGTACAAAAAGTCGGCCCGGGCGTCACCTCCCTGAAGCCGGGCGACCGCGCCAGCGTGGCGTGGTTCTTCGAAGGCTGCGGCCACTGCGACTACTGTAACAGCGGCAACGAGACGCTGTGCCGCTCGGTGAAAAACGCCGGCTATACCGTCGACGGCGGCATGGCGGAAGAGTGCATCGTCACCGCCAACTATGCGGTAAAAGTGCCGGATGGCCTCGACTCCGCCGCCGCCAGCAGCATCACCTGCGCGGGCGTCACCACCTACAAAGCGGTCAAAGTCTCCCACATCAAACCGGGTCAATGGATCGCCATCTACGGCCTCGGTGGGCTGGGTAACCTGGCGCTGCAGTATGCGAAGAATGTGTTTAACGCCAAGGTGATTGCTATTGACGTCAACGACGGGCAGCTGGAGCTGGCGGCCTCGATGGGCGCTGACCTCACCATCAACTCCCGCAATGAAGATGCGGCGAAAGTGATTCAGGAAAAAACCGGCGGCGCCCACGCTGCCGTAGTAACCGCGGTGGCTAAAGCAGCCTTTAACTCGGCGGTGGATGCCGTTCGCGCCGGTGGCCGCGTGGTCGCGGTGGGCCTGCCGCCGGAGGCGATGAGCCTCGATATTCCACGCCTGGTGCTGGACGGCATCGAGGTGGTCGGTTCGCTGGTCGGTACCCGTCAGGATCTGGTGGAAGCCTTCCAGTTTGCCGCTGAAGGCAAAGTGGTGCCGAAAGTCACCCTGCGTCCGCTGGAAGATATCAACGCTATCTTCAAAGAGATGGAGCAAGGTCAGATCCGCGGCCGTATGGTTATCGATCTGCGTAGCTAATCACCCGCGCCTCTCCCGCCCGGGAGAGGCGATTCCCCCCTGGCGCTTCCCCTCGCTTCCCAACCCGGGAAGTAAATGCAATTTCCGCAAATGCTTAGCGCAATTCCTTGGTTCCTTTGTTTTTAGCCGCGCCCGATGATGGCAACACAATAGATAACAAAGGAATTCACCATGCATCGTCATTTTCGCCTGCCCGCGCTGGCTGCGCTGTTTCTCTCCGGCGCCTTTTCCGTCTGGGCCGCCGACACGCCGGTTAAAGGCGGCACCTTAATTTATCTGGAGCAGCAACCGCACACCAATCTCTATCCGCCCGCCGGCGGCTTTTATCCGAATGGCGGGATTCTCAATCAGATCACCGACAAGCTCACCTGGCAGAACCCGAAAACGCTGGAGATTGAGCCGTGGATCGCCGAGAGCTGGACCAGCAATGCCGATAAAACCGAGTACACTTTCCACCTGCGCAAAGGGGTCACCTTCTCAGATGGCACGCCGCTGGACGCCGCCGCCGTCGCCAAAAACTTCGACACCTATGGTCTGGGCGATAAAGCCCACCGCCTGCCCGTCTCGGAGGTCATCAATAACTACCAGCGCAGCGAAGTGATCGACCCGCTAACGGTGAAATTTTACTTCAACAAACCGTCGCCGGGCTTCCTGCAGGGAACCGCCACCATCGGCTCCGGTCTGGTGTCCCTCAGCACCTTGCAGCGCAATTTTGAAGAACTGGGCGATGCCCGGCATATTATCGGCTCCGGCCCCTTTGTGGTACAGGATGAAAAGCCAGGCCGCGAGCTGACGCTGGTGGCGCGCAAGGATTATCAGTGGGGGCCGAAAAACAGCGCCCAGCAGGGGCCGGCTAACCTCGACGGCATCACCTATATTGTGACCCCGGAAGATAGCGTACGCATCGGCGCGCTGCTGGCGGGTCAGGCGGGCTTTATTCGCCAGGTACAGGCCTACGATGAGAAACAAGCGACCGATCAGGGATTTAAGGTCTACGCTGCCCCTACCCGCGGGGTCAACGACAGCCTGAGCTTCCGCCCGGACAACCCACTGGTTGCAGACCTGCGAGTGCGCCAGGCCCTGCTCCATGCCACCAACGCCAAACAGGTGGTGGAGACGCTGTTCTCCACTAACTACCCGCAAGCCACCTCCGTGCTGGCCAGCTCCGCCGCCGGCTATGTCAATCTGAGCGATAAGTTGACCTTCGACCAGGCCAAAGCCCGGCAGTTGCTGGATGACGCCGGCTGGAAGCCCGCCGCCGACGGTATTCGCAGCAAAGACGGTCAGCGGCTGGCGCTGACCGTTTATGAGTCGCTGCCGCAGCCGCAGAATAAAGAAGTGCTGCAGCTGATTGCCCAACAGTGGCGCCAGGTGGGCGTGGCGTTGACGGTCAAAGCCGGGGATGCCGGTAGCCGTACGCTGGACAATCTTGATCCGCAGAAAACCCCGCTCACCGTCTCAGAAGTGGGCCGCGCCGACCCGGATGTGGTGAAAAGTATGTTCTTCCCCAATAACCGTGATGCGCTGCTGCAGAAAGGCGGCTCCAGCGATAAAGTGCAGCACTTTCGCGATGATAAGCTGAATGACCTGCTGACCGGCATCTCCGCGGCGGTAGAGCCGCAGCAGCGCTTGCAGTTAACCGGTAACGCCCAGCGCTATCTGATCGATAACGCCTATGTGATCCCCATTTTCGAAGAGCCGCAGGTGTTTGCCGGCGCGCCGTGGGTCAAAGGCGTCAGCTTCGAGGCCGTCGGTCGCCCGTCGTTCTACGGCGCGTGGCTGGACAAGCACTAAGAGGCCGGATATGAGCGCTTATCTTCTGCGACGGTTCGGCCAGGGGCTGCTGGTTCTGTGGGCGGCCTTTACCCTCACCTTTTTCCTGCTACAGGTGCTGCCGGGGGATGCGGTGCTGATCAAGTTTCAGAACCCGGACCTCGGCCTGAGTCCGGCGCAAATTGCGGAGATGCGGCTGGCCTACGGCGCCAGATCGGAAGAGCGTCGTGTAGGG
>ERZ506542.195-NODE-195-length-11239-cov-5.35783_pt1 | contig 11239 bp, 9 predicted proteins | sample MGYA00512769_ERZ506542 | MGnify/ENA metagenome assembly ERZ506542
TGCAGTTCGCCGTTGGCGTAGCCATTGTGTACAACGGTGTGCGGCTGATCCTCGGCGATCTGGTACCGGCATTTCAGGGCATCAGCCAGAAGCTGATCCCGGACTCCATCCCGGCCGTCGACTGCGCGGTATTCTTCACCTTTAGCCCCACCGCCGTGGTGGTGGGATTCATCAGCTCCTTCGTGGGCGGGCTGGTCGGAATGCTCTTCCTCGGCGGGCTGGGCATGGCGCTGATTATTCCCGGCATGGTGCCGCACTTCTTCTGCGGCGGCACGTCCGGCGTCTTCGCTGACAAACTGGGCGGTAAGCGCGGATGTATCATCGCCTCCTTTATCGGGGGGATCTTCCTCGCCTTCCTGCCGGCGATGTTGCTGCCGGCGCTCGGCAACCTCGGGTTTGAAAACAGCACCTTCGCCGATTTCGACTTCGCGGTATGGGGCATCATTATCGGTAACGCCTTCACCCAGTTTGGCCAGGTCACTATCTATCTGATTTGTCTGGTGCTGCTCGTCGCGCTGCTGGCGCCTTTCTGTTTCCGCCACGTACGGGTGGTGGGCGATACGCTCAGCTATGAGGAGCTAACAGCGAAGCAGAAAAGGAATTAGCGACGTCGTTTTTCCCGGTGGGAAGGTCACGCTTCCCGCCGCTGACAAATAATCAGGAGTGGTTATGGCTATTTTGTCCATCGGATTTGCTTGTTTCGATCAGTTTTTCTTTCTCAACGAATGGCCTCAGGAGAATACCAAAAACTTTTGTCATGATTTTATCGAAAGCGGCGGCGGCCCGGCGGCCAATGCGGCATGGCTGCTGGGATTGTGGGGTGAGGAGGTCTATTACATCGGTCATCTGCAGCAGGACCTTTACGGCCAGCGCATTATCGATGAGTTTGCCGAGGCGGGCGTGGATACCAGCCAGGTGGTATTCTCCGATGACATGATCACCCCGCTGGCCTCGGTGCTGGTCAATCGCTTAACGGGTTCGCGGACGATTATTACCCGCAAGATGCAAACGCCGCCTTCCCTGACCTACGAGCAAAAGCTCAAACTGGACGACCTCGCCGAGCGGCTGATTGCCAGCGAGGAGCCGGTCACCATCTTAATTGACGGTCATGAGGCGGAGATCAGTGAATACTTAATCAAGAAACTGCCCAACGCCAGAGTCGTGATGGACGGGGGGTCACTGCGTGCCAGCAATATTAAACTGGCGGCCTGGACTGACTATTTTGTAGTGAGTGAGCATTTCGCCCGCGATTATATGAGCTATCGCTCGCTAAGCACCGAAGCAGAAATTAAAGCGGCCCTGATTGAGCTGAATAAAATTTGCCGCGGCGAAGCGTTTATTACCCTTGGCGAAAAAGGCTGCGCTTTTTTAAAAAGCGGTATGCTGCAGATCGTCCCGTCCTGGCTGTGTAATGCCGTTGATACCACCGGCGCCGGGGATGTTTTTCACGGTGCCTTTACCTATGGCGTCCATTATTCGTGGCATATAGATAACATTATTTTATTTGCCAGCCTGACCGCTGCCATTTCTATTGAGAAAAAAGGGGTTCGGGAATCGATGCCGGATCTTGCAGTCGTCCATCACTCGTTAAATAGCTACGAAAGAAACTTAAAGCAATATTTTGAAGAATAACCGCATTTAATAAATATCAAGAGGTGACTATGTTAGTGTCGATGAAGGACATGCTTCAGCATGCCCTAAAGAACGGTTACGCCGTCGGTCAGTTCAACATTAATAATCTGGAATGGGTCGGCGCCGTATTAAGCACCGCCCAGCAGTGCCGCTCACCGGTTATTTTGGGCGTGTCCGGCGGCACGGTTAAGCATATGCTCGGGTTAAAATGTATTCATGATATTGTGGTTAATGCCATAGATTATTTACATATTGATATTCCGGTGGCCCTTCATCTGGATCACGGCACCACCCAGGAAGCCTGCGAAGCCGCGATCGCTGCCGGCTTTAGTTCCATTATGTTTGATGGTTCACATCTGCCGTTCAGAGAAAACCTGGCCATCACCCGCCACCTGGTGGAGCTGGCGCACAGCAAGGGCATCTCCGTAGAAGCCGAACTGGGGACCATCGCCGGCAGTGAAGACGGTATCGTTAACTCCGAGGTCATCTACGCCGATCCTGAGGAGTGCTATACCCTGGTGACAGAAACGCAGGTGGATTGCCTCGCCGCCGCGCTGGGTTCCACCCATGGCCTGTATAAAGGCAAAGCCAGGCTGGGATTTACCGAGATGAAAGCCATTGCCGAGCGGGTGAAGGTCCCGCTGGTGCTGCATGGCGGCACCGGTATTGCTGATGAGGATATGCGCCGGGCGATTGCCTGCGGCACCGCCAAGATTAACGTTAATACCGAAAATATGTACGCCTGGTGCCAGCAGGTGAAAGCGATCTTTGCCGCCGATACCGGGCACGATGTGAACGATCCGCGGAAAGTCATCGCCCAGGGACTGCAGCCGGTACGCGAGATGATTGCCCGCCGCATGGCGCTTTTTGGCTCACAGCAGCGCTATTGACGCCGGGCCTGTGGCTGAAACTTCCGCCCCGAAGCTGCCGGGGCGGAGGCGTCAGGTATCAGAAGGCAAAGCAGGAACAGCCCAGCACGCCCCAGAAAGCTTGCTCATCGGAGACCGGAATCGACGACTTGCGCGCAATATCATGCTGATGGCCGTGAACGCCGCAGCTGCCGCAGCACTGGTGCATCTGGACCATGGCGCCGATTTTAGCCGCCGCCGGCGGAGCGGAACGATAATGGCCCGGGACCTTCACCACCGGCGACCACTCCGGCAGCACCGGAATGGGCGGCGGCGCCAGCGGCGAAAAGTGACCGGCAGCGTACACCACTTTGCCGTCAACTACCGTCAGCACGGACTCAATGCCTTTGATCTCCTCTTCCGCGACGCTGAAGTAGTCTTTCGACAGCACCACCAGATCGGCAAGCTGACCAGCGGCCAGACGGCCTTTCTTGCCCTGCTCACTGGAGAACCAGGCGCTGCCCGCCGTCCACAGCTCCAGCGCGATATCGCGCGGCAGGCGGTTGTCGTCGTCATACATCGCCATCCCGCCTACGGTGCGCCCGGAGACCAGCCAGTACAGCGCAGTCCACGGGTTATAGCTGGCGACACGGGTCGCATCGGTGCCCAGCCCCACCGGCACGTCCAGCGCCAGCATTTTCGCTACCGGCGGGGTATGTTTCACCGCCTCTTTGCCGTAGCGATCGACAAAATATTCGCCCTGGAAGGCCATCCGATGCTGCACCGCAATACCGCCCCCCAGCGCCTTCACCCGCTCAATGTTACGCTCGGTAATGGTCTCGGCATGATCGAAGAACCAGTGCAGGCCATTAAACGGGATATCGCGGTTCACCTTCTCAAACACGTCCAGCATCCGGCTGATGGACTCATCGTAGGTGGCATGCAGGCGGAACGGCCAGCGATGCTCCACCAGATGGCGTACCACCCGCTCCAGCTCATCCTCCATGCCTTGCGGCAGATCCGGCCGCGGCTGCAGGAAATCTTCAAAATCCGCCGCCGAAAATACCAGCATCTCGCCGGCGCCGTTGGCGCGATAGAAGTCGGTCCCCTGCCCCGGCTTCAGCATATCGGTCCAGCGTTCGAAATCCTCCAGCTCCTGCTTCGGCCGCTGGGTAAACAGGTTGTAGGCGATGCGCACGGTCATCTGATCTTTCGCGTGCAGCTGTTCGATAATTTCGTAATCTTCCGGATAATTCTGGAAGCCGCCCCCAGCGTCGATGGCGCTGGTCAGCCCCAGTCGGTTCAGTTCACGCATAAACTGACGGGTAGAGTTCACCTGCAGATCCAGCGGCAGCTTCGGCCCTTTGGCCAGCGTAGCGTAGAGGATCATGGCGTTCGGCCTGGCGATCAGCATCCCGGTTGGGTTGCCGTGGCTATCGCGAACGATCTCTCCGCCCACCGGATCCGGCGTCTCTTTGGTATATCCCACGGCTTTCAACGCTGCGCGGTTCAGCAGCGCGCGATCGTAGAGATGGAGCACAAACACCGGCGTATCAGGCGCCGCCTCGTTCAGCTCTTCCAGGGTCGGCATCCGCCGCTCGGCGAATTGAAATTCGCTCCAGCCGCCGACCACTCTCACCCACTGCGGGGACGGCGTGCGATCGGCCTGATCCTTCAGCATTCGCAGGGCATCGGCCAGCGAGGGAACGCCCTCCCAGCGGAGCTCAAGGTTGTAGTTCAACCCGCCGCGGATCAGGTGCAGGTGAGAATCGTTGAGGCCCGGGATCACCGTATGCCCTTTGAGATCGACGATTTGCGTCCCCTCGGCGGCAAAGCTCATGATCCGATCGTGGCTTCCGGTAGCAACAATTTTTCCGTCGGCGATGGCCACGGCTTCCGCCAGCGGGTTCGCGCGATCGAGGGTATGAATCTGACCGTGGGTCAGAATCAGTGTGGCAGTTTGCGACATAACGCACTCCTTGAGGAGGCTGACTCAGTTTTTCTTCAACCAGCCAGCAAACAGGCGGGTCACGATGGGCATCCAGAACCAGACCACCAGCGCAACCACGCAGGCATCATTGATGAGGTGCAGCAGCAGGTTTCCTTTAAGCGACGGCAGCAGCAGGCCGGTCACCGCAGGCACCAGGTTGGTGCTGGGGAAAATCACCAGCAGAGTGATTAGAAACTGTTTCCAGCGCCGCGGCTGGCGTACGTTCACCGCCGGCGGGGTAAACCAGAAGGCCGGTTCGGTCCGCACCTCCGTCCGATCGCCTTCCGTCAGCAGTGGGGCAATCTCAGCCACCAGCTGCCGACGGGTTTCCGACTGCGTCCAGGCGTAGAGGTGCTCCAGGGTGTCGAAGCGGATAATCACACTCCACAGATTCTGCCCGGCGGCGGGTCGGATCACATTCGCCCCGAGATGGCCGGGAAATTCTGCCGCAATGGGCATGATTTTACCCAGCCACTCTTCGTAGCGCTGGCTGTGTTGCGGATCGAGCAGATGACTGATAACCAGGGTCACCGATTTTTGCTGCGCCATGACGAGTTCCTTGCTTCAGGGGAATGGCAGGATGCTTCCCGCCATTAGCCATAGATGACCATACACAACATCATTCATGCTGCGTCGAAGCAGCAAATTTGTTCGTCCCCGGTAGCTGACATAAGTCAGTGACCGGGGCGGACAAACGCAGCCAACAAAGAGGCAGCTTGATGAATGAAGTGTATTTACGCTTGGCGCTCCGGCGCGCCATGCACCATGGTATAAGCGTAATCCACGCCCATCCCGTAGGCGCCGCTGTGTTCGCGCACCAGATCCATTACCGCATCGTAGGTCGCTTTGCGCGACCAGTCGCGCTGGTACTCCAACAACACCTGCTGCCAGGTCACCGGCACGGCGCCCGCCTGCACCATCCGGTCAATGGACCGTTCATGGGCGTCGACAGAGGTGCCGCCGGAGGTGTCGGTCACCACGTAGACCTCGTAGCCCGCCTCCAGCGCCATCAACGCCGGGAAGGTCAGGCAGACTTCGGTCCACAGGGCGGAGATCACCAGCTTTTTACGGCCGGTCGCTTTCACCGCTGCCACAAACGCGTCGTCTTCCCAGGAATTCATTGAGGTACGTTCAATGGGCTTGACGTCAGGGTGCACGGCCAATAATTCCGGCCAGATATAACCGCTGAAGCTTTTGGTCTCTACGGAGGTATAAATCACCGGTACATTAAAAATTTTGCCCGCTTTCGCCAGCGCCACGGTGTTATTTTTCAGGGTCTGGCGATCGATATTCGCCACGCCAAAGGACATTTGCGGCTGATGGTCAATAAAGATAAGTGCGGAATTAGTGGGATCGAGCAGTTCACGAATAGACATTAAATACCTTCTTAATCAATTAGTTAAAAAGATGACGTGATGGTTAATGCGTCGTGTGGATCCTGACTGATAAAGCATGGTGAGTATAGCCAGTTATTTCTAACAAGTTATTAAGGATTTTTTATGGTTTATATTTTTTGCCGCGACCATGATTTATTCACCCCTGCTTTAATCAAATTTTTACGCCAAACTGTTCTGATTTATTCACTGGCTTTGATTATTGCGCTTAGGTACAACAGGGGAAAACAAATTAATGGATAGCTTCACATGCGCGTAAACTTTGATGTATTGATGATCCTTGATGCCCTTGACCGCCACGGATCCTTCGCCACCGCCGCGGAGTCGCTGTATAAAACCCCCGCAGCTCTGAGCTATATGATCCAGAAGCTGGAGAGCGATCTGAATATCGTATTGTTAGATCGCTCTGGCCATCGGGCAAAATTTACTGATACCGGGCGGCTGATGCTGGAGAAAGGGCGACAGCTTTTAAGCGCCGCCAGAGATCTGGAAAAGCAGGCCCAACAGCTGAGCGCGGGCTGGGAGCGAGAGCTGGCGATCGCCCTCGACGCCTCGTTTCCCTTTTCGGTGCTGTTGCCGCTGATCGCCGAGTTTTACGCGCAAAACCCGCAGACGCGACTGAACTTCAGCCATCACACCCTCGCCGGTTCGTGGGAAGAGCTGACCCATCATGGGGCGGATATTATCCTCGGCGCCATCAATGAGCCCCCCACCTCCGCGGAGTGGTCATGGCAAACTCTCGGCACGCTGGATAACCTTTTCGTGGTCGCCCCGGATCACCCATTGGCTCAGGCAAAAGCACCACTGACTAATAAACAGCTCAGCCAGCATCGGGCCATCGTGATCCGCGACAGCGCTCGCTACTGCCATCCGCTAAACAGCAATCTCCTCGACGAACAGCCGCAAATCGGCGTCGATGATTTCGCCAGTAAAGTCGAACTGCTGTGCGCTGGGCTGGGCTGCGGTTTTCTACCGCGCCATATCGCTCGCCCGTGGCTGGAAAAAGGCAGTCTGGTGGAGAAAAGCGTCGCCTGCTGGCGGGAAAAGGATATTACCTATATGGCCTGGCGCAGCGGGAATGATGGACTGGCTCAGCGCTGGTGGCGGGAGGCGCTCCTCCGCGGCGACCTGCTGAGCCAGCTCTATCATTAACGGCCGGACCAGACGCTGGCGGAGATGGCCGGGAGGGTCAGCACCCCGTCCAGGAAGGCGCCGGCACCCTCCTGCAGCGTCCACCCAGCCACGTTCAGCAGCGGGGAATCCTCGATAACCACCTCGCAGGCTTCCCCGCGGTTAATCGCCACCAGCACCCGCTGCTGTTTGTAGACGCGGACAAACACCACCACATTATCCTCGGCGTAAATCACCTGACAGCCACCGTAGCGCAGCGCCTGGTGGGCCTTACGCAGTTTCGCCATCCGCTGATAGAGCGCCAGCAGCTGGCTATCCTGCAGCGCCGGGTCCCACGGGAACGGTTTCCGGCAGAACGGATCGTTATTGCCATCCACGCCCACCTCATCGCCGTAGTAGATGCACGGAACCCCCGGCCAGCTGAACAGCCACACCACCGCCAGCGGCAGGCGCGCTACGTCTTTGCCAAGAAGAGATTTAAAACGCGCCGTATCATGGCTGTCGAGCTGGTTGAACATCCGCAGCTGCTGCTGATGCGACAGCCCGGCGCGATAATTATCCATCCACGCCATACAGGTCTGGGCGTCTATTTTCTGCGGATCGTAAGAGATATCGGTATTGGCGAGGAATCCCCAGATCGGGAAGGTGAAGCCGCGATAGTTCATCGCCGCGTCTTCGGCATCCGCCTGCAGCCATTGTCGCGCATCGCCAAAATGTTCGCCAAAGACAAAAGCTTCCGGCTGCGCTTGCTTCGCCGCCTGGGTAATGCCGGCGATATGCTGCAGGTTATTCCGCGCCCCGCCGCCTTCGCCCAGCATATGCACCACGTCCAGACGCCAGCCGTCCATGCTCCATGGCGCCTTCAGCCAGTGGCGTACGATGCTGTCTTCACCGGCATAGATCTCGTTGACCAGGCTGGTCGACCGATAGTCCAGCTTCGGCAGACTGGCATAGCCCAGCCAGTTGTGCGCCTGCCCCTCCTCGGAGAAGGTAAACCAGTCGCGCCACGGCGAATCCGGGGAATGGCCGGCGCCGCCGCTGCCCTGCTGGTGGCGGTCGAACCAGGGATGAGAATCGCCGGTATGGTTGAACACGCCGTCGAGGATCATGCGCATTCCCGCCCGCTGGGTGTTGTGGCGCAGCCGGAGCAGCGCCGCGTCGCCGCCAAACTGCGGATCGACGCGCCGATAATCCTCGGTATCGTATTTATGCACGCTGGGGGCGGCAAAAACCGGGTTCAGATACAGAGCGGTTACGCCGAGCTGCTTCAGATAGGGAAGTTTTTCGCTGATGCCGTCGAGATCGCCGCCGTAGAACGTCGACCCGCCCGCCTCGCCGGTTAACGGTTCGTCCCACCCCTTGCGCACAATCTCCCGTCCCGCCGCATGATGGTAATAGACCGCATCCTGGTCGGCGTCACGCGCGGCGCTGCGGGCAAAGCGATCGGGAAAAATTTGGTAGAAAACCTGGTCGGCTACCCACTGCGGGCCGGCGTCCGGCAGGTCAATGGCGAACTGCTCCAGCCTGGCCGGCGGGAATCGGGTGAAGCCTTGTGGCGTAAACCAGCGCTGATGGTCGGCCCACAGCAGCTTAAAGCTGTAGCGGCGGCGCGGCTGGCCGCTGGCGAGAGAGATTTCGCCGCGCCATGCCACCACGCCTGGCTGCGGCGCCTGGCGGAGCCGCTGCATCGGCAGCGACAGCTCTTCGTTATCCTCTTCCGCGCGCAGCGTGATCCGCTGCGGCAGCGACTCACCGCTTAACCACAGAGTAATAAATAGTCGGTCCTGTTGCACCTTGATAAAGGGTGCAACCGGAAGGTGCCATGCCTTCAACATCGTGAATCCTCATTGTGCAGAATGGGCACACCTTGCCATAGCCATCAGGCGCAGAACTCATCATCACAGGATTTTTTGGGGGAGGATAACGGGGGAGGACGCGGGACCGTAAGCCGCCCCGGTCGCGCGATGCTGACCGGGGCGATGTTGATTACTGCGCCTGCGCCAGACGGCGCTCACGGCGGGTCTTAAAGACCCAGCCGAGCAGCAACAGCGCAATCCACGCTATACCGACGTACAGCGAGATACGGGTGTCCGGATGATAGCCGATCAGGGCGATAATAAAGGCCAGGAACAGCAGGCCGATCACCGTGGTCACCACCCCGCCAGGGACTTTGAACTTCAGCGCCTTGACCTCTTCTGGCGACAGACGGCGGCGGAAGGCAATCTGTGACAGCAGGATCATAATCCACACCCACACCGTGGCAAAGGTGGCCAGGGAGGCGATCACCAGGAAAACGTTCTCCGGCATGATGTAATTAAGGTATACCGCAAACAGCAACGCAATGGTCATCACCATCACTGTCACCCACGGAATACCGCGACGCGAGGTTTTGGCGAACACTTTGGGCGCACTCCCCTGCTCTGCCATGCCGTGCAGCATACGGCCCACCCCGAATACGTCGGAGTTAATCGCCGACAGCGAAGCCGTCAGGACCACGAAGTTAAGAATACTGGCCGCGAAGGTAATGCCCAGATGCTGGAAGGTCAGGACGAAGGGGCTGCCGTCGGTTCCCACCTGATTCCACGGGTAGATGGACATAATGACGAACAGCGTGCCGACGTAGAACACCAGAATACGCATCGGCACCGAGTTGATCGCGCGCGGAATGGATTTCTCCGGGTCTTTCGCCTCACCGGCGGTAATACCGATGATTTCGATGCCGCCGTAGGCGAACATCACCATCTGCAGCGACATCACCATCCCCAGCCAACCGTTGCTGAAGAAGCCGCCATTACTCCACAGGTTATGAATCCCCGTCGGCTGGCCACCGTTGCCGATCCCCCAGATAATGATGCCGAACCCGGCGAGGATCATGATGATAATGGTGGCCACTTTGAAGAACGAGAACCAGAACTCCAGCTCGCCAAACACCTTGACGCTCATCAGGTTGACGGCGCAGATGATCAGCACCACGCTGAGCACCCAGATCCAGTGCGGCACCGTCGGGAACCAGACGCCCATGTAGATACCGAAGGCGGTAACGTCGGCGATGGCGACGATCAGGATTTCAAAGCAGTAGGTCCAGCCGGTGATATAGCCCGCCAGACCGCCGAGGTTTTCCTGGGCATAGCGGGAGAATGAGCTGGCGGCGGGATTATGCACCGACATCTCACCGAGCGCCCGCATAATGATATATGCCGCGACGCCACCGATAATGTAGGCCAACAGCACGCTGGGTCCGGCCATTTTAATGGCGTCGGCTGAGCCGTAAAAAAGCCCGGTGCCGATGGCGGAACCCAGGGCCATAAAGCGGATATGCCGGGTGCTTAGCCCGCGCTTAAGCTTGTTACTACTTTCCATCGTGGTCTTTTCAATGCCGTTTAACACAAAAAATAAAAAACCACGGAACCCGAAGTCCCGTGGTTAAACGCTTGTCCTCAACGCCAGTTAATGCGCGCTGGAAGTCACCTGACGTCCGGCTGCGCGATCCCAGATCACCGCGAGGATTACCATCACGGCAGTGGGCATCAGCCAGGCCAGGCCCTGCTCCGCCAGCGGCAGACGCGCGGTCCAGCCCGGCAGAATCGCGGCAAACGCCGATGACTTAATCCCGTCAATGATACCAAACATCAGGCTGATAAACATGGCCGGTGCGATAACGCGGGACGAATTATGCCACCAACCGCGGGTAAAGCTTAATACAACCAGTGCGATACACGGCGGATAGATAGCGGTCAGCACCGGAATCGACACCTGAATCAGATGGCTCAGGCCAAGGTTGGAGACCGCCATAGAGAACAGGCCGAGGATAAAGACCAGCGTGCGATAGGAGAACGGCAGATACTGGGCAAAGAACTCGGCGCAGGCGCAGGTCAGGCCCACCGCCGTCACCAGGCAAGCGATGAAGATCAGCGCCGCCAGCAGGAAACTGCCCGCCCCGCCGAAGGTATGCTGCACGTAAGCGTGGAGGATCGCGGCGCCGTTGGCGGACTGGTCCACGAGGGTGGCACTGTCAGAGCCCAGACGGAACAGCGCCAGATACAGCAGGGTTAGACCGACGCCCGCCATCAGGCCAGCCCAAACGGTGTAGCGGGTCAACAGTCGTGCTTCGCTGACGCCGCGTGAGCGAGCGGCATTAACAATCACGATGCCAAATACCATCGCACCAAGGGTATCCATGGTCAGGTAGCCGTTGACGAAGCCATTGGAGAAGGGCGCCGTGCGATACGCTAGATCGGAAGAGC
>ERZ506542.197-NODE-197-length-11149-cov-5.67207_pt1 | contig 11149 bp, 10 predicted proteins | sample MGYA00512769_ERZ506542 | MGnify/ENA metagenome assembly ERZ506542
TGTCTTCCAGTTCGATTTCACGTGCAACGGAAACACCATCTTTGGTGATGGTCGGCGCGCCGAAGGATTTGTCCAGAACCACGTTACGGCCTTTCGGGCCCAGGGTCACTTTAACTGCATCTGCCAGTACGTTTACGCCGCGCAGCATTTTTACACGAGCGTCGTTACCGAATTTTACGTCTTTTGCTGCCATTTCTTTTATTCCTCAAATTCGTTCAGGGTCGTGCGAATTAAGCTTCAACAATTGCCAGGATGTCGCTTTCGGACATGATCAGTACTTCTTCGTTGTCGATCTTTTCAGTCTTCACGCCGTAGCCATCGTTGAAAATCACGATGTCACCAACTTTAACGTCCAGCGGCTGCACGGTCCCGTTTTCCAGGATGCGGCCTTTACCGACAGCGATGATTTCGCCACGCGTTGACTTAGCTGCTGCAGAACCGGTCAGAACGATGCCGCCCGCAGATTTGGTTTCAACTTCTTTACGTTTGACGATCACACGATCATGTAACGGACGAATACTCATTGATAGCTCTCCTTCGAGAAAGTCATTATCAGTTATGGGTGACGCCGGGCCGAACGCGGTTTACCGGCTAGTGCAGAGAGAGATGGGGATGGCCATTTCCGGCTTCAAGGGCAAAATTAAAAAAAATTTTTACCTTTGCGCTGGCGCACAAAAAGCGGCCAGGCCAGGCAATCGGTCATAAGGAAAAGCGATTGTGATACTCTCTTTTTTTTCACTGGCGCAGGATTGAATCATGAGTGGTTTAAAACAGGAGTTAGGGCTGGGACAGGGAGTTGGGTTGCTTTCCACCTCATTACTGGGTACCGGCGTCTTCGCCGTCCCGGCGCTGGCGGCGCTGGTCGCTGGTGATAACAGCCTGTGGGCATGGCCGCTGCTCATTCTCCTCGTTTTCCCGGTCGCCATCGTCTTCGCCCTGCTGGGCCGCCATTTTCCCAGCGCGGGCGGCGTGGCCCACTTTGTCGATATGGCCTTTGGGCCACGTCTGGCCAGCGTCACCGGCTGGCTGTTTTTATCGGTTATCCCGGTCGGACTCCCCGCCGCTCTGCACATCGCCACCGGTTTTGGCCAGGCGCTGTTCGGCTGGCATGATGCGCAGCTGCTGCTGGCAGAGCTGGGCACCCTGGCCATCGTCTGGTGGGTCGGTTCGCGTGGCGCCAGCTCCAGCGCCAACCTGCAGACGCTGGTTGCCATACTGATTGTGGCGTTGATCGTCGTCGTCTGGTGGCGCGGTGGAATAAGCCCGGCGCAGATCCCCTTCCCGGCCCCGGCGGAGATTGACCGCGGGCAGCTCTTTTCGGCGCTGTCGGTGATGTTCTGGTGCTTTGTCGGTCTGGAAGCCTTCGCGCACCTCGCCTCGGAGTTTAAACATCCCGAGCGTGATTTCCCCAGGGCGCTGATGATAGGCCTGCTGCTTGCCGGCTCGGTCTACTGGGCCTGTACCGTGCTGGTGCTGCACTTCCACGCTTTTGGCGAGGAGATGGCGGCGGCGGCGTCATTACCGAATATCGTGGTCCGGCTGTTCGGCGTTGAAGCGCTGTGGGTGGCCTGCGTCATCGGCTATCTCGCCTGTTTCGCCAGCCTCAACATCTATATTCAAAGCTTCGCCCGCCTGGTCTGGTCACAGGCACAGCATAAGCCAGAAAGCTACCTTGCCCGCCTGTCGCCGCGGCAGATCCCGCGCAACGCCCTTAACGCCGTGCTGGGCTCCTGCGTGGTGAGTACCTTGTGTATCTATCTGCTCGATATCAATCTGGACGCGCTGATCGTTTACGCCAATGGCATTTTCATCATGATCTATCTGCTGTGCATGCTGGCGGGCTGTCGTTTGCTGCGCGGACGCTATCGGCTATTGGCGGTGGTGGGCAGTATTCTCTGCCTGCTGCTGCTGGCGATGGTCGGCTGGAAAAGTCTGTACGCGCTGATCATGCTCGCGGTGCTATGGCTGTTTTTACCGAGGCGCAAGCTGGCGACGGGAAGCATATAGACCTGGAAAGAAAGCGGCCCGGACGCATCTGCTGACCGGGCCGGGGGATGTTAATCGCGGCGATCGTCCTTATGGTCCAGACGGTCGTGCTGCTCATCCTTGCGCTGGAACTCCCCTTCGAAGGTATCTCCGCCGCCAGTTCCGGCGCTAAAGCCGCTACCCGGCATTCGACTGAAGCGCAGATGCGGCATCAGCTTCATCGTCAGGTGCTTTTGCACCGGCGGCAGAAGCAGCAGCAGGCCGAGGAAGTCGGTAAAGAATCCCGGGAGCAACAGCAGCAGACCAGCGATAATCAGCGATACGCTCTTGATCATCTCCGCCGCCGGGCTCTCGCCCGCGGCCATCTTCTGCTGCATCAGCAGGAAGTTTTTGAAGCCCTGGTTACGCACCAGCGACATCCCTACCACTGAGCTAAAGATCACCAGAATCAGCGTCATAAAGACGCCCAGCACGTGCGCGACCTGGATAAAGATCGATATCTCAATGTAAACGTAAAGAAAAAAGGCAATAAACGGAATCCAACGCACTGGCGTCTCCTTCATCGACGGACGCTGCGTTCAGCGCCCGTAATCATCAATTTGCTGATCGCATCCCACTAAGATGGGGGTACTGCGCGAATTTTCAATCAGCGGAAATGCTTATTTTTATCAGGAATAGAAAAGCGGTGATTCATTTCACAGATTAATAAATCTTCACATACCCGCGATGTAATAAGTGATCAAGCTTACTGATATTCGCTATCATCAGCATATGATCTTGGGCACCGGGCCGGTTAAGGAAATAATCGTCGGCCAGAAAATATACTGAATCCTGGATATTCTGTGTATTTGGTGAATTCATTGGCAGCTTGAAAAGAAGGTTCACATGTTAAACAACATTCGTATCGAAGAAGATCTGTTGGGCACCAGGGAAGTTCCCGCGGACGCTTACTACGGCGTTCATACTCTGCGAGCGATTGAAAACTTCTACATTAGCAACAGCAAAATCAGCGACATACCAGAATTCGTGCGCGGCATGGTGATGGTGAAGAAAGCCGCGGCGCTGGCGAACAAGGAGCTGCAGACCATTCCCAAAAGCGCGGCAAATGCGATTATCGCCGCCTGTGACGAAGTCCTGAACAACGGCAAATGCATGGACCAGTTCCCGGTCGATGTCTTCCAGGGCGGGGCCGGCACCTCCGTAAATATGAACACCAACGAAGTCCTGGCAAACATCGGCCTTGAGCTGATGGGCCACCAGAAAGGCGAATATCAGTACCTAAACCCAAACGATCACGTCAACAAATGTCAGTCCACCAACGATGCCTACCCCACCGGGTTCCGCATTGCGGTGTATGCCTCCATCCTTAAGTTAATCGATGCGATTAAACAGCTGGGCGAGGGCTTCCAGGCGAAAGCCGTGGAGTTCCAGGACATCCTCAAAATGGGCCGCACTCAGCTGCAGGATGCCGTGCCGATGACCCTCGGCCAGGAGTTCCATGCCTTCAATGTGCTGCTTAATGAAGAGACCAAAAGCATTCTGCGCACTGCGGAATTACTGCTGGAGGTGAACCTCGGCGCAACCGCCATTGGTACTCGCCTCAACACCCCGGACGGCTATCAACAGCTGGCGGTGCAGAAGCTGGCGGAAGTGAGCAACTTACCGGTCGTTCCGGCAGAAGACCTGATTGAAGCCACCTCGGACTGCGGGGCGTACGTTATGGTTCACAGCTCGCTGAAACGCCTGGCGGTGAAACTGTCCAAGATCTGTAACGACCTGCGCCTGCTCTCTTCCGGACCGCGCGCGGGCCTTAACGAAATCAACCTGCCTGAGCTGCAGGCTGGCTCTTCTATTATGCCGGCCAAGGTTAACCCGGTGGTGCCGGAGGTGGTCAACCAGGTCTGCTTCAAAGTTATCGGCAACGATACCACTGTGACCATGGCCTCCGAAGCCGGCCAGCTGCAGCTGAACGTGATGGAGCCGGTCATCGGCCAGGCGATGTTCGAGTCGATTCATATTCTGACCAACGCCTGCTACAACCTGCTGGAGAAATGCGTTAACGGCATCACCGCCAATAAAGCGGTATGTGAAGGCTACGTGTATAACTCCATCGGCATCGTCACCTACCTCAACCCGTTTATTGGCCACCACAATGGCGATATCGTCGGCAAGATCTGTGCCGAAACCGGCAAGAGCGTACGGGAAGTGGTGCTGGAGCGCGGACTGCTGACGGCGGCGGAGCTGGATGATATTTTCTCCGCGCAAAACCTGATGCATCCCGCTTATAAAGCAAAGCGTTATACCGATGAAAGCGAACAGTAATCTTTCAGGCTAGTCATTCAAAGGCATGTCAGCGATGACATGCCTTTTTTGCTTTTTAGTTTTACTAAAATACAACAATTCAATATCAACTTGTTAAAAAACAAGGAAGGCATATATGTTTGGTGCAGAACTGGTTATTGTCCTGCTGGCGATTTATCTCGGCGCCAGGCTCGGCGGCATCGGTATCGGCTTTGCCGGTGGCCTTGGCGTCCTTGTCCTGACGCTTCTTTTTCAAATTAAACCGGGCGCAATCCCCTTCGACGTTATTGAAATCATTATGGCGGTGATTGCCGCTATCGCCGCCATGCAGGTCGCCGGCGGGATGGATTATCTGGTTAGCCTCGCCGAACGCATGCTGCGTCGCCACCCGAAGTACATTACCTTCCTTGCCCCGCTGGTGACCTGGTTTATGACCGTGCTCGCCGGCACCGGCCATACCGCCTTCTCCACGTTGCCGGTGATCACCGAAGTGGCCAAAGAGCAAGGTATTCGTCCATCTCGTCCGCTGTCGATTGCGGTGGTGGCCTCCCAGATAGCGATCACCGCCTCGCCTATCTCCGCGGCGGTGGTGTTCTTTGCCGGACTCCTTGAGCCGCTGGGCGTCAGCTACCTGATGCTGCTGGCCATCTGTATTCCCGTCACCCTGCTGGCGGTGATGCTCACCGCCATCGTCTGCAACTTTCTCGGCTGTGAACTGAAAGATGATCCGGTTTATCAGGAGCGGCTGGCCAAGGGGGAAGTCAGACTGCGCGGCAGCCAGGTATTTGAGCTGAAGCCGCACGCCAAACGTTCCGTCCTGCTGTTTTTGATCGGCATCGTGGCGGTGATGTTCTACGCCACGGCCATCAGCGATACCGTCGGCCTGATCAAGAACCCGGTGCTGCCGCGTAACGAGGCGATCGTGGTGTTTATGCTGACCATCGCCACCCTGATTAGCATCACCTGCAAAATCGACACCGGTGAAGTGCTCAACGCCAGCACTTTTAAGTCCGGCATGAGCGCCTGCGTCTGCGTGCTCGGCGTTGCCTGGCTGGGAGACACTTTCGTTAAAGCGCACATCAGCGATATCCAGGCCGTGGCCGGCGACCTGCTGCACAACTATCCGTGGCTGCTGGCGGTGGTGTTATTCTTCGCCGCCACGCTGCTCTACTCGCAGGCGGCCACTACCAAAGCCCTGATGCCCGCCGCGCTGCTGCTGGGCGTCAGCCCGCTGACGGCGATTGCCTCGTTTGCCGCCGTCTCCGCGCTGTTTGTTCTGCCAACCTACCCAACCCTGCTGGCGGCGGTAGAAATGGACGATACCGGCTCGACGCGTATTGGCAAATATGTCTTTAACCACGCCTTCCTGATCCCCGGCGTTATCGCTATCACGCTGTGCGTGATCCTCGGCTTTATCTTTGGCGGGATTATGCTGTAAATACCGCTGGCGGCGGGCCCACTACGGGCCCGCCTTCCGTTGCCCTCACTTTCCCCGCTCGTTACGCTAATATCCCCGCATCTTGCGTGTTATAGTGCCTCTTTTCGCTGATACGAGGTTCATGATGACTACGCCTGATGCTGTTGTTGTGCTCTGTACCGCGCCGGACGAAGCGACCGCCCAGGATCTGGCGGCAAAAGCGCTGGCGGAAAAGCTGGCAGCCTGCGCCACGCTGCTGCCTGGCGCCACTTCGCTGTATTACTGGGAAGGAAAGCTGGAGCAGGAGTATGAAGTTCAGATGCTGCTCAAAACTGACCTTGCCCATCAGCAGGCGCTGTTGGATTGCCTGAAAGCTCATCACCCGTATCAAACCCCTGAACTGTTGGTTCTGCCCGTCATTCATGGAGACAACGATTACCTCTCATGGCTTACCGCATCATTACGCTGATCCTGCTGCTGTGCAGCGCGTCAGCCACCGCCGGGTTATTCGACGCGCCGGGACGCTCGAACTTCGTGCCTGCTGATCAAGCTTTCGCCTTTGACTTTCAGCAGCAACAGCATGACGTCAACCTGACCTGGCAAATCAAGGATGGTTATTATCTTTATCGTCAACAATTTACCTTCAGCGCCGCTGGCGCAACGATCGACGAACCGGCACTGCCAGCGGGAGAGTGGCATGAAGATGAGTTTTACGGCAAAAGCGAGATCTTTCGCCAGCGCCTGACCGTGCCAGTGACGGTGAAGGAGGCGGACAAAGAGGCTACTCTCACCGTCACCTGGCAGGGCTGCGCCGATGCCGGATTCTGTTATCCGCCGGAGACTAAAGTGATCCCGCTGAGCGCCGTGCTGGCGGCCTCGAGCGATGCTCAGTCAACCGCCGCCGTGCCCGTGTCGTCGCCGACCAATCGTCCGGTCTTCAATCCGCCGCTGCCGGTCGAGCCGCGCCCGATGGAGGAGAACGCCGTGCCGCAGGCGCCTGCCATGGCGCCGCCAGCGGAGGCCCCCGCTCGTCTGCCCTTCACCGCCCTGTGGGCGCTGCTGATTGGCATTGGTATCGCCTTCACCCCTTGCGTGCTGCCGATGTACCCGCTGATTTCGGGCATCGTGCTGGGCGGAAAACAGCGGCTTTCCACAGCGCGCGCCCTGCTGCTGGCCTTTATCTATGTTCAGGGGATGGCCCTGACCTATACCGCGCTGGGGCTGGTGGTAGCCGCCGCCGGGCTACAGTTCCAGGCGGCCCTGCAGCACCCGTATGTCCTGGTGGGCCTGTCGGCGGTCTTTATACTGCTGGCGCTCTCCATGTTCGGCTTGTTCACGCTGCAGCTGCCGTCGTCGCTCCAGACCCGGCTGACGCTGCTCAGCAATAAGCGCCAGGGGGGCTCGCCCGGCGGGGTCTTTGCGATGGGCGCTATTGCCGGGCTGATCTGCTCCCCCTGCACCACCGCGCCGCTAAGCGCCATTCTGTTGTATATCGCCCAGAGCGGTAATCTGTGGCTGGGCGGCGGCACGCTGTACCTTTACGCGCTGGGCATGGGTCTGCCGTTGATCCTTGTGACCGTGTTTGGCAATCGCCTGCTGCCGAAGAGCGGCCCGTGGATGAGCCATGTGAAAACCGCCTTCGGGTTTGTGATCCTTGCCCTGCCCGTCTTCCTGCTGGAACGCATCCTCGGCGAGCAGTGGGGATTACGGCTGTGGTCAATGCTCGGTGTCGCCTTCTTCAGCTGGGCGTTTATCACCTCGCTGGGCGCTACCCGGCCGTGGATGCGGCTGGTACAGATCATTCTTCTTGCCGCCGCGCTGGTCAGCGCGCGGCCTCTGCAGGACTGGGCGTTTGGCGCCCCGGCAGTCGAGCAACAGGCGCATCTGGCCTTCACCCGCGTCAGCTCGGTGGCCGAGCTTAACCAGGCGCTGGCGCAGGCAAAAGGCCAGCCGGTGATGCTCGATCTCTACGCCGACTGGTGCGTAGCCTGCAAAGAGTTTGAAAAATACACCTTTAGTTCACCTGACGTGCAGCAGGCACTGAAAGGCACCGTGTTATTACAGGTTGATGTGACGAAGAACAGCCCGCAAGACGTTGCGCTGCTGAAGCACCTGCAGGTGTTGGGTCTGCCGACGATTCTGTTCTTCAACGCTGAGGGTCAGGAACAGCCTGAGCGGCGAGTCACCGGCTTTATGGATGGCGCGGCATTCAGCGCCCATTTGCGCGATTGGCAAGCGTGAGCGACACTTTAGGAGGAAAGATGGAGGAGAACACCGTGCTACGTGAAGACGTCCTGGCAGAAGCCATTAAAATTCTTGAAATTGAAGGTATCGCCAACACGTCGCTGGAGATGGTCGCTGAGCGCGTGTCCTGCCCGACGAGCGACCTGAAACGCTTCTGGCCTGACCGCGAAGCGTTGCTGTACGACGCGCTTCGCTATCTGAGCCAGCAGGTGGATGCCTGGCGTCGTCAGCTCCTGCTGGACGAAAACTTAAGCGCAGAGCAAAAGCTGCTGGCACGCTATGCCGCGCTTACCACCTGCGTCAGCAACCAGCGGTACCCGGGCTGCCTGTTTATCGCCGCCTGCACCTTCTACCCGGATCCTCAGCACCCGATTCATCAGCTGGCGGAACAGCAGAAGCAGGCTTCGCTTGCCTATACTCACGAGCTGCTAACTCAGCTGGAAGTGGATGACCCGGAAATGGTCGCCAAGCAGATGGAGCTGATTGTCGAGGGCTGCCTGAGCCGTCTGCTGGTCAAACGTAGCCAGACGGATGTGGATACCGCACGGAGGCTGGCTGAAGATATTCTGCGCTTCGCCCAGTGCCGTATGGGCGGCGCCTTAACCTGATTCTGATATCCTAACCGTCACGTCGCGCCTATAATTTCCCCCTCACTGATTGCTGACAGGGATTGATATGCGCGCGTTCTTCTGGGCTGCCTGGCTGGGCCTCTGCTCTACGCCCCTGCTGGCGGCTCCCCTGCAAGGTTTTTCCTTTGCACAAAACGACTGGGAGCTCGCCTGCGATAATACCGGCACCTGCCGAGCAGCAGGCTATGGTGTCCGCATGGGCGAGGTCAGCGTGCTGTTAACCCGCAATGCGGGCAGTGAACAGCATCTCGCCGCCACGGTCACCTTTGCGCAAATCGAGCACGATATCCCCGCCGACTCCACCGCCAGCCTGCTGATCGACGATCGGGATCTCGGCGCGCTGGACGCTGTCGATGACAGCCACTTTCGCCTCGACAGCGATCAGACTACCGCCCTGCTGCAGGCGTTAACGAATCAGCGCAAAATCGAATTCACCCTTAACGGCCAGCACTTGCCGCTTTCCAGCGCTGGCAGCCGCGAGGTGCTGGGTAAAATGGATGCGTTTCAGCGACGCACAAGCACCGCCGACGCGCTGCTGGATAAAGGCGATGCCGGCGACGATGCTATTTTACCAGCCACTCCCGCCCCGGAAATTATCGCCGCCCCGGTTCTCCATAACGCGCAGCCAGTGCCGTTGAGTATGCTTCAGCGCCAGAAACTGCTGCCCACCCTGACGCCGCTGCTGAACCAGCGCTGCGACGACTGGCAGAACCAGGCCATCCCGGCGGCAGATCGCCAGATCACGCTGACCGCGCTGGATAAAACCCATTCTCTGGTGCAGGCGCTCTGCTGGCGAGCGCCCTATAACGACGGCTATGCCCTGTGGCTGGTCGATAACGCCCAGTTGAGCAAACCGCGGCTGCTCACTACCGAGGCCTCCAGCTACGCCAACGGCACTATCGTTTTTTTGCACAAAGAACGGGGCATGGCCGACTGCGTAACCGGCGAGACGCGCGTCTGGGATGGTAAAACTTTTACCCCCAGTCTGAAGTACAGCACTGGTATGTGCCGGGAAATCACCCCGGGTGGCACCTGGATGCTGCCGACCTTTGTCAGCCAGGTGATCCCCAGACAGCAGAAAGAGGCGGATAACCTGGCTCTGCGCACGCTGTATAACGCAGTGTTGAAAGCGCAAAAAAGCGATCCAGAATTGTCGCTGAATAAGGTCGCCGAGCAGTTTCCGTTAACCGGCCATATTACCGACTTCACGCTCACTTACGCCGACGATACGCTGGTCACGACCAGTAAACCGTCTCCGGATATCAGCGATGATGAGTGGCAGGCGTTTCTGCGCTCCGCGATCAGCGCGGATTCAGAAAACGGCAAAGTCAGCTTCACGCTTATCGATCTCGACGGCGACGGCAAACGCGATCTGATCATCGACAGCTACGTGGGCGGCACCGGGCTCTTCAGCTACACCGGGGTGCTCAAGCGAGGTGATGATGATTTTGCCGCCGTCAACGGCAGCGACAGTGATAACGGTGATGATTTCGATGCGGGAGTGCCCGGTGCCCTCTTTTCCATTAATGGCCGCGGGGCTAACCAGTGGAACCACTGGGTCAAAATCAACGGTCAAGTGTATGCCCTGTGGTACAACGGCCAGTTTGGCGAAGATAACCTTTACCTGCTGCGTCCGTTCAGCACCACCAGCCAGACGCCCGCGGTGACGGTTCGCTATCGCTATACGCTGAACAGCATCCGTTCGCCGGAGAAAGACCAGCCGCTGACCCCCAGCCTGAGCGACGGCGATAAAGCGGACCTGCTGCGCTCGCTGGAGGTCATGCAGGGCAGCCTGTTGAAAGACAGACCCGCCAGCGACAACGACGCGCCGATCTGCCCCATCCCGCCGGGCACCTCCGCTGACGAGGCGGATAACTACTACAGCGGCGTCGCCGTTAACTATATCTATGAGACGGTGGCCTATATTCCAGTCTGGCTGAACGGGAAATGTTATATCGGCACCATTTTCAGCCACCATGGCGCCTATCGCCACGGCGTGGATGCGGAAATTACGCTGAGCTCGCCGCGAGAGGACGAGGAGGTCATTGGTGATTATCTCATCTCCGGACTACGCCACGTTATCGCCATTACCAGCGGCTGGAAAACCCGCGAGGGCGATAACGGCATGCAGTGAAGTTAAGCCAAAACGCGCCTTTGAACGCAGAATTGCCGCAAAGATAAGCAATCGATAAGTAATTTAAGAAATTTGGTTGACGGGGTGGGCGGATTACGGTTTAATGCGCCCCGTTGCCCGGATAGCTCAGTCGGTAGAGCAGGGGATTGAAAATCCCCGTGTCCTTGGTTCGATTCCGAGTCCGGGCACCAATTATTTAGAGAACCCAGCCTATGGCTGGGTTTTTGCTTTTCTGCATCCGGACTCTTCATCGAACTCCACTCTATGATCCCCTGCCCGGCGGCGCTGCGCTTGCGCGGGCCTACGCTGTTTGAACCTGTGGAAGGCCCGTAGGCCGGATAAGGCGAAGCCGCCATCCGGCACAACCACGGGTACGGCGTCTAATGTGTATCGCCCGGCGGCGCTGCGCTTGCGCGGGCCTACGCTGTTTGAACCAGC
>ERZ506542.221-NODE-221-length-10247-cov-4.39982_pt1 | contig 10247 bp, 7 predicted proteins | sample MGYA00512769_ERZ506542 | MGnify/ENA metagenome assembly ERZ506542
TGCTCTTCCGATCTTATATTATCTTCGAAATTCCCAGCAACCTGATCATGACCCGAGTGGGAGCGCGGATCTGGATCGCCAGAATAATGATCACCTGGGGGATGGTGAGCGCCGGCATGGCGTTCGTCCAGACGCCGACCCAGCTCTATATTATGCGTTTTTTACTCGGCATGGCGGAGGCGGGATTCACCCCAGGGATTATTTACTATATCTCCTGCTGGTTTCCGAAAAGCAACCGGGCGCGGGCAATGTCATTCTTTTATATGGGATCGGTGCTGGCGTCGATCATCGGGCTGCCCGTCTCGGGGCTGATTTTAAATATGCATGGTATTGCCGATGTCGCCGGCTGGCGCTGGCTGTTCGCCATTGAAGGCGTTCCCGCCATCGTGCTGGGGGCGCTGGTACTCTGGCTGCTGCCTTCCAGCCCGCAAAAGGCGGCCTGGCTCTCTGAGGCGGAGAAAGGCTGGCTGACGGCGCAGATTGCCGCTGATAACCGCGGCGCGGTGGTCAATCACCACGCCTCCTGGTTCAGTGCGCTGAAAAATAAAGTGGTACTCCTGCTGAGTCTGGTCTGGTTTCTGCAGGCGTTCGGCTCCATCGGCATCACGCTTTTCTTACCGCTGATCCTCAAAAGTATGGCCAGCGAGCAGAGCAATGTGGTTATTAGTCTGCTGTCCGCGGTGCCGTTTATTTTCGCCTGCCTGTTTATGTACCTCAATGGCCGTCATTCGGATGTGACCGGCGAGCGGGCGTGGCATATGGGGCTGCCGCTGATTCTGGCCGGTCTCTCGCTGGCTGTCGCCATCTATGCCGGCAACCTGCTGGTTGCCTATCTGCTGCTGGTGCTCACCGTGGGCTTTAATTTCGCGCTAACGCCGGTGTTCTGGGCGGTGACCACCGAGAAGCTGGCGGGCGTGGCGGCCGCGGCCTCCATTGCATTTATCAACACCATCGCCAATTTTGTCGGCTTAGGCCTGCCGCCGCTGCTCGGGAAAATTAAGGACCTGACCAACAGCTATCACTCCGGACTGCTGATCGTCGCCGTGGCGCTGGCCCTTGGCGGGGTTATCGGCATCATCGTCTCCCGGAGCGGCCAGAAACCCTCCGCCTTCCACTCTCTGAAAGAAGATAAGCTATGAAACTGAACGTGTTAAAACAGGCCTCGCTCCCGGATGCCCTGACTGCGGAACTGGCGCGACGCTATCACCTCGTGGAGATGACAGCACTCACCGATGCCGACTTTCGCGCGCTGGCTGGCACCTTTACCGTGCTCATCACCAATGGCGAAGCCACCGTGACGCGAGAGCTGATCGCCAGCCTGCCCGCGCTGGAGCTGATTGCCGTCTTTGGCGTCGGCTATGACGGCGTGGATGTGCAGGCGGCCGCAGAGCACCAGGTGCGGGTCAGCCATACGCCGGGGGTGTTAACCGACGATGTGGCGGATCTGGCGCTGGGCCTGATGCTGGCGACCTCGCGGCAGATCGTCGCCGCCCACAAGTTTATCGAAGCGGGCGAGTGGGCGGCGGGCGGTTTTCCGTGGACGCAAAAAGTATCCGGTTCGCGGGTTGGCATCGTGGGCATGGGGCGCATCGGCCAGGCCATCGCCCGGCGCTGCGAGGGGTTCGCCATGCAGATTGCTTATCATGACCGCAAGCGTCTCCCGGCGCTAAATTATGCCTGGCGGGAGGATCTGCTGACCCTGGCCGCGGAGAGTGATTTTCTGGTTATCTGCACCCCGGGAACGGCGGCAAACCAGGGGCTCATTAACCAGCCGGTGCTGGCGGCGCTGGGGGAGAAAGGGATCCTCATCAACATCTCGCGCGGCAGCGTGATTGATGAGCCCGCGCTGGTTGCCGCGCTGGAGAGCGAGATTATCGCCGGGGCGGGGCTGGATGTCTTTAGCCATGAACCGGCGGTACCGGCCGGGCTGCTGCAGCGCAGTAATGTGGTCGTCACACCGCATATGGCCAGCGCCACCTGGAGCACCCGCGCGGCGATGGCGCAACTGGTGCTCGATAACGTCGCCTGCTGGGCTGAGAAGAAGGCGCTGGTGACTCCGGTGGCGGAAAGCCTGGCGGACTGACCGCAAAGCCATGAACGCGCTGGGCTGCTGTATTGTACAGCTCGTTCATGGCGGGGATTACTCCCGGGGCTGAAGCTGATAAATCCAGGCGCTGACCTGTTGTCCATCGTCGGTGGTCACCTCCACCGGCACCCGATCGTATCCCTCCTCGAAGTCGTCCAGCATGGGCCAGTGCACCGCCAGCCGATCGGACAGAAACAGGTAGCCGTTGACCCGCGGGCCGTGAGCATCGAGGACGATCCCCGGGAAATCGGCGGCTGCACCCCAGCCGCGCGCGTAAAAGGTGCCGGTGACGTAGCCGGGACGCCACTCGCCCCCGATCGCCTCCAGAATGTGCGCATTGCTGCGACCGGGACAGAGCGTCCCATAGACAAATAGCGGTTTCATTTTTCCTCTCGCGTTCATCGTCTTGCCCGCATACAGCGGAGCGGAAATCCAAAATACGGGGGAATTCAGCGCCTGGCAATGGCCGGGTAAGGTGGGATATCTCTCTGATGCCGGGGAGACTCTGGCCTCGGCGCTACTGAGGGTATATCGATTGCGGTGATATTTTTATTATTATTTATATTTAAGGTAAATATAAATAATCCTGACGGAGGGATTAATTCGTGAATTAACATTCAACAGGGAAATAATAAAAGGGCCGCTTATGGAATATTCCTTCCACATGGAATCAACGAGAGTAATAAAGCTACCTTGGGTTGAATTCAGATATTATTTAGGGCCAGGCGTTACCTCCCCCTGCCTTTTTCGCTTTATGATAAACATCCCTTGACCAAAAAATACCATCTAACTTCCAAACTCTCGCGGGCAGGGGAGATATTTCCTTTCCCTGAAGCGGCAGGCAATAAATCCAGCCGAACACATGGCGGATGAGGGATATCCGTCCGGGCATTAGATCTTGTCTGCAGACCAATGAAAGTGAAAGGCACAGGAGGTGCAATGAAGATTTTCCGCCCATTATGGCGCGACGGGGCTTTTCTGGTCCCGCAGCAGTTTCAGCAACAGGCCCGCTGGGATGCGCACGTCGCGGATACGGTCTCCCGCATGGCGCTCGCCCACCCGTGGGGGGTCTTGCGCGCGGAGTTTGACGCGAGCGCGCTCACCCTTTCCCGGCTCAACGCCACCCGGCTGATCGTACGTTTCGCCGACGGAACGCTGATTGACACCGAGCTGGCGGATATTCTGCCACCGGTCCGCGATGTATCGGACGTGATGCAGGACAGCGTGGAGGTTCTGCTCGCTCTACCGCTGCTCAGCGCCAGCGGCGGCAATCTTGATGACGGCCAGGAGAGCGCTCGCCCGCGCCGCTGGCGCGCCGAGCAGGTGACCGTCCAGGAGCTGGCCGGCCATGAACGCAGCGAGCTGGCCGTTCTGCGTCACGCGCTGACGCTGCGTCTTTCCACCGAGGAAAATGCAGCCTTCCTTACCTGCCCGGTAGCGCGTCTGGTACGCGATGCCCAGGGGCAGTGGATCGTTGACCCGGGGTTTATTCCACCGCTGCTGTCGCTGGCGGCAAGCCCGACGCTGGTTAGCGAGCTGGGTGAGCTGTTACATCGCCTGCAGGCCCGGCGCAGACGCCTGATGGCCATGCGCCGTGAAAGCAATGCGCGGATGGCTGATTTTGCCGTGGCGGATGTCTCCCTGTTCTGGCTGCTCAATGCGCTGAACAGCGCCGAGCCGGTTCTCAGCGAACTGCTTCAGGACCCTTCGCGCCATCCGGAGCTGCTCTATCGCGAACTGGCCAGGCTGGCCGGCAGTTTGCTGACCTTCTCTCTTGAACATCATCTGGAAGCTATCCCCCGCTACCGGCATGCCTCGCCGGAGCAGGTATTCCCGCCGCTGTTTGCCCTGCTGGATACGCTGCTCGAAGTCAGCCTGCCCTCAAGGGTGATCGCCATCGCTCTGGAGCAGGGCGCCGACCGGGAGATCTGGCGGGGCAGGCTGCACGATGCGCGGTTGCGCGAGGGGGCGGATTTTTATCTGTCGGTACGCTCTTCACTCCCCCCTCACCAGCTACAGAGCCGCTTTCCGCAGCTCTGTAAGGCGGGGAGCCATGATGATGTCGCCGAGGTCGTCAACATTGCTCTGAGCGGTATCGTAATTAAACCGCTGAGCCACGTGCCGGCGGCCATTCCGCTACGTCTGGAAAACCAATATTTCGCTCTGGATCTCTCCACCGATGCCGCCCGCGCGATGCTGGAGGCTGGCAACTGCACCTTCTATACCCCGGAATCGCTTGGCGACGTGAAACTTGAACTCTTTGCGGTACTGCGCTCATGAATACCTCTGAAAGCGATCTGATCAACAAAACTTTTTACCCGGGCTGGCTGATGGTCAGCCAGTTACGCTGCGGCCAACCGGTGACCGATGGCGAGGCGCTCTATCGCCAGGCCTGTCGATGGGTGACCGAGGCGCGCGAGGCGCTGGCGGCGGGGGGAGTCAGTGACGCCAGCGCTGAGCAGATGCTCTATGCCTATTGCGCGCTGATCGATGAGAGCGTCCTCAACCGCGCCAGTCAGGATGATGGCTACCGCAGGTGGCGCAAGGATCCGCTGCAGGCGCGCTTTTTCAGCACCCTCAACGCCGGGGAAGAGCTCTGGGAACGGATCCGCCAGCTGCTGCGAGAGCCCGCGGCGGATACAGCAGTGCTGACCTGCTTCTTTCGTACTTTACAGCTGGGATTTGTCGGACAGTACCGCGCCGAGGATGACGAACGGCGGGAGGACGTGGCGCAAGCGCTTGGCGCGCGGGTCCCGCCATTCAGCATGACCCAGGAGGCGCCGGTGGTGGTTCGTGCCTCCCGGCTGCGCAGCGGACGGCGGAGGTACTGGTGCGGCTGGGCGGCTGGCATTGTGGCGCTGGCGGCGCTGTGGTTGACCTTCTCCGCCATGCTGTCACAGATGGTGGCGCAGATAGCAGGGCAGGGATAAGAGATGCGTGATAACGTCCGTCGTCTGCTTACGCTACTGACCGTTATCCTGGCCCTGTGGCTGGTGCTGGGCTTCTGGCCGCTGTCTATTGGCAGCCAGGTGATCTTCAGTTTGTGCATCCTGCTGGCGGCCGGCGCGGCGCTCTGGCGTCAGCGTCGCCGGGCAGTCAGCCGTCAGCGACCGGAAATCGTCCTGCCGCCCGAGGATTTTCAGGGGGCAGTGGTTCTGGTCTGCGGAGATACCGACGGTCTGTTTCCCGGGCGTTCGGCGCACGGCGAAACCCGTCACGGCTGGTATCTACGGGGAGACAGCGCGGAGCAATTGCCGCGGCTGGCGCAGTACCTGGCGGCGGCGCGTCCGGCGCTGGTATCGCAAGTTTCCGTGCTGCTGGCGGTGGTACCTGAGCACCACACCACCGGGGAGCATCTGGCGCAGTCGCTGCGCGACTGGCGGCGGAGTATCGTTCAGTGCCGAACCTGGCTAAACGGTCTGCCGCCGGTGTGGAGCGTGTTCTGGGTGACGCCGCCAGGCGGCCAGGTAGCGGAAAGCCGCTGGTTTACCATCACTCCGGAGAGAACTGGTGTCCAGGTGCAGCAGAAGGGACAAGCGCCCCAGTCGGTTGCCGGGTGGCAGCGGGAGGGCAGCTCTGCCTCACGCCTGCATCAGACGCTGTGGCTGGAGAGCATTCTGACCTTGGCCGAAAACGCTCTTTTCCGGCCATTCCGCGCCCAGCAGGCGGAACTTCCTCCGCTGAACCTGTGTGCTGCGGGCATCTGCCTGACACCGGTGGCACCGGTGGCGAATAACCTCTGGCAACAGCAAATCGTCGGGATCACCACGCTCTCTCCTGGCAACGCCGCGGCGCCAGGTCCTCACCCGCTGCCGGATCTTCTTCTGTCGTCACTGCCGCACCGCCACGGGGTCAGCCGCCGGATGCGCGATGCCGGTCTTGCCGCTGGCGTGGGCTTCCTCTTTCTGGCGCTGGCGATGCTGGCTTCCTTTATCAACAATCAGCGCCTGGTGCGCAGCGTCGGCGATCATCTGGCGGTGTATCACCGCCTCAGCGGCACGCCGCCGACGCCGAAGCTGCAGGCGCAGCAGCGTCTGCGTGCCGACAGCCGCCTGCTGGATGACTGGTTGCGCCGGGGGGAGCCGCTGCGTTATCGGCTGGGGCTGTATCAGGGGGGGCGGCTGCTCCCCTTCGTGGAAGCCGCTATCAATGACTGGGCGCCGCCCCCGCCGGTGCGTCCGGTCATTAAGCAGGTTGTGCAGGGGCCGCAGACGATCCGCCTCGATAGCATGGCGCTGTTCGATACCGGCAAATCGACGCTGAAACCGGGTTCGACAAAGCTGCTGGTGAACTCGCTGCTGGGCATTAAGGCGAAACCCGGCTGGCTGATCGTGGTGGCAGGCCATACCGACAGCATCGGCAACGATAGATGCAATCAACAGCTCTCTCTGAAGCGTGCCGAGGCGGTCCGCGACTGGATGCGCGATACCGGCGATGTGCCGGAGAGCTGTTTTGCGGTGCAGGGCTACGGCGCAAGTCGTCCTGTCGCCAGCAACGAGACGCCAGAGGGGCGGGCGAAAAATCGCCGGGTGGAGATCAGTCTGGTCCCGCAGAAGGACGCCTGTCTGACGCCGGGCACGGCCAATACCTCAGGAGCAGAGACTAACGGATTAAAAAGCGAAACCGAGTAATCCGCGACCCCGATCGCGGAGGTTGAACAACAATCTGCCTGCCTGACCTTGTGCGCTACGGGTCCCTGATAAACAGGAAACAGCGATGGGCGGTAGCGTGCCTGCAGCCAGTCAAACTTGTCGGCAAAGCGGGGCCTCTGCGGGGATGAAGCGCAGGAAAGGGGATGGATAAAGGAGATCATTATGGATAGCGCTAAGGATAGTGCCGGAGAAATGCGGGTGGCGATAAACGTTGAAGGTTACAGTTTCTGGCTGCTTTTTTATTTCTCAGTCAGTGAATATAAATATCCCTGGGGTTGCCTTTTAGTTATGAAACTCCTGGTGGGGTATTTGATATATCGATATGCACATAAATATATTTATGATGAATAAGATGGTTATCATTAAACAAAATTAAACAGGGCGTTCTGTTAATTGATTTTTGATGGTCATTGCTGCGGAGTAAAACAGGAATATAATGGATACCTCTTCAATAATTACCGGCACCACCCTTAACCGTTACCAGCTGGATATTCCTTCATGTACCGCATCGCTGGATGTGGAAGAATTCAGTGGTGCAGAAAAACTGAGTGAACTTTATTATTACACCATTACGTTTACCAGCGCAGAGAAAAACATTGATGCCGCACAGCTCCTGAGCAAACCCGCCATGCTGACGATGGGCGGCGGCGCACTGCAGCAGCTGGCGGACTGCAAACGCGTCCATGGCGTGGTGACTGCCTTCCGGCGTATCAGCAGTTCAGAAGACCAGTCGAAATATCAGATAACCCTCGAACCCTTCCTCTCCTTACTGGATAAACAGTTTCGCAGCCACCGTTTTTTCGTCAATAAATCGGTGCCGGAGGTGGTGGAGCAGGTATTGCAGGAACATCACCTGCATGACTGGGAGTATGAGTTTAATCTCAAGCAACACTATCCGCGGCGCGAGCAAATTAATCAGTATCAGGAGAGCGACCTGGCGTTTATCCAGCGCCTGCTGGCAGAGGTGGGGATATTTTATTTCTTCACCCTGCAGGAAGAGGCGCAGAGCGAAGTGGTTCACTTCGCCGACGCGCAGCGGGCGCTGATGTTCGATAAAACACTTCCTGTAAACAGCCCGTCCGGGATGAGCGACAGCGGTACGGAATCGATATGGGGTCTAAGCATCACGCACAATGTCGTAGAGGCGAACGTCACTACCCGGGATTATAACCCCCGCGATGCGCAGAGCGTTCTCCAGTCGGCAACAGCGGATATGACCCGGGGAAATGGGGAAGGCCTCACTTACGGTGAGGTATACCACTATAAGCTTCGCCACCTGGAGCGTGGCGATAAAATCGACCCGCAGACGGAGACCGCCAACTTTTATGCCCGTCTCGACCATGAGCGTTTTCTGGCTCTCCAGACGCTTATTACCGCGAGCAGTTCTGCAGCCTGGCTGGCGCCGGCCCAGGTGCTGACCGTTACCGACAGCCTCCCACCGACCCTGCCTGCGCCCGTGCAGGATCCGTTGTTAATCACCGGCACCGGCTTTACCGCCAGCCGCCGGGAGGCGCTGCGGGTGACCCTGCTGGCGGTGCCCTACAGCGAAACATTGTGCTGGCGTCCGCCGCTGCTGCCGCGCCCGAAGGTGACTGGCACCATGACGGCGCGGGTGACCAGCGCGAAGGAGAATGATATCTACGCCTGGCAGGATGCGTCCGGCCTGTACCGGGTGAAATTTGACGCTGACAGAGATGAGAAAGGGCAGGGTCAGGAAAGCATGCCGGTGCGTCTCGCCAAACCCTACGGCGGCGACGTGTACGGCTTTCACTTCCCGCTGATCCAGGGCACGGAGGTGGCTATTGCTTTCCACGAAGGCGATCCCGACCGGCCGTATATTGCGCATGCGCTGCATGATTCGCGGCATGTCGATCCTGTGACGGAGAAAAACAGCACCCGCAATGTGATTCGTACTCCGGCCAATAATAAGCTGCGAATGGAGGATAAGCGCGGCGAGGAACATATCAAGCTCAGCACCGAGTACGGCGGCAAGACGCAGCTGAACCTGGGGCATAACGTGAATGCGCAGAGGGAGTTGCGGGGCGAGGGTGCGGAACTGCGTACGGATAAATGGGTGAGCATCCGGGGCGGTGCGGGAGTGTTTATCAGTGCGGATAAACAGCCTTCGGCAGGCGACAGGATGCTGGCAATGGAGGAGGCGATTGCGCAGCTTGAAAATGCCCTGGGTATTGCGAAAAGCCTGGCGTCGGCAGCGGAATCGGCTCAGGCCCTGCCATCGGATACCGGCAACCAGCAGACGCTGAACGATGCGCTGAAAGAGCTGGCGCAGCCGGGGATAGTGCTGAATGCGCCGCAGGGCGTGAGCATCAGCAGTCCGCAGGCGGTACGGTTGTCTTCGGGTAGCGCCAGCGTGGGGATTGTGTCACAGCAGAATACGGACATCAGTGCGCTGAAACGTTTTACGGTGGCGGCGGGAGAAGCCGTCAGCCTGCTGGCGCGAAAGGCGGGGATGAAGCTGTTTGCGGCGAAGGGAAAGATTGAAATCCAGGCGCAGGATGATGCGCTGGAGGCGACGGCGAAAAAGGATATCACCGTGACCAGCGTGGAAGGGCGAGTGGAAATCACGGCGGCGGAGGAACTGGTGGTGAACTGTGCGGGAGCGTATATCAGGCTAAGTGGTGGCAATATCGAGCTGGGCTGCCCGGGGAATATTCTGCTGAAATCGGCCAATGTGCAGAAAATGGGCGCAGCTGATTATGATGCAAACAAACCTGAGCTTCCCGTCGGTTTCAGTGAGTTTTTTACTGCAAAAGATGAAGAGTCCGGGGAGATTTTACCTTTTACCCGGTACAGGATAACAACCGGTGAAGGTAAAGTATTTGAAGGCAGGACCGATGCGGAAGGTAAAACTGTTGCAGTTTATACTGCCCTGCCTGATGCCCTGCATATAGAATTACTTTAAAGAATGAAGGAATAGCATATGGCTACCGGAGAAGAGAAAAGTAAAACATCGGTACAAGGGAAGGGAACGGTTGTAAAAGGAAAATATGGACCAGAATGTTATTTTCACCCAGGTAGCGCAACATTGCTTTTTCTGGAGGCTTCAGATACTAAAATTATCGAACAGGAGCATGATTTTCTGTCTGGCTTGCTTGAAACTCAGAAACAGGCGCAAAAAAATCTTGATGATATTAATTTTGAAGCAATCACTCAGGCAGGCAGAGTGCCAGCAAGAAAATTTGAAAGTGAAATCACTAAAGCCTATGAAGCCTTAAACAAAGCAAATCAGGCTTTGCGGAAAGAGCTTATGTCACTAACAGCGAATCCTCCGGAGGGGGAATTGCTTAATGATAAAATGAAAGATACTGCCATTGGTATAATGGAACTTATTCCGCTTAAAAATAACACAGTGAAAGGGTTCAAGAAAACTTATGTGCGTTCCGATAAAATAAAACACCAGTGGCGAACATATAAGCTCAGCGAAGTTGATAAAGAAAGTGGTGAAGCCAGTTTCATAAAATATAAAAACAAAACTATTGTTTCTCAGG